>Ga0209211_10000728_pt1 | contig 65859 bp, 59 predicted proteins | sample RifGroA2_FD_183992 | JGI IMG/M metagenome (GOLD analysis project Ga0209211, IMG submission 183992) | Groundwater microbial communities from Rifle, Colorado, USA - Groundwater A2 (SPAdes) (version 2) | ecosystem: Environmental > Aquatic > Deep subsurface > Groundwater | place: Rifle, Colorado... | reverse complement strand
CGGGACAAGTTTTTTTGACTGTCTTGTAGGATATTTTCTATACCAGAAAGGATACTCAGGGAAATGGAAATGGTAAATAATTCTGTCCCCATTATCTTTCTAAATTTGCAATTTTATTGTTGTGCTGTTATATCTTAAATACGTCGCGTATCTTTGATAACATAGAGCGGTAAACCCCGTTAGAAAACTATGTTCTCTAATGAGCAAAGATGAGGCATTGAACGACCAACTTAAAACCAATACTGTCCTGCAAATGAGGGATGGAGGGTGGATTTTAAGACGATATGAGCCGTGAGATTAATATGAAATTTATTGAATCCGAAACATTGGAACTAAAAAAATCTACTTCTGAGATTAAAGAGGCAATTATATCAATCGTATCCATGCTCAACAAACATCAACACGGAGAATTATTTTTTGGAATTAAAAACAACAGTGTTGTTATCAGCCAAAATGTAACCGAAAAAACAATCCGTGATGTATCAAAATCCATTGCAGACCATATTGAACCCAAAATTTATCCTCACATAAACCGTATAGAGATAGACGGCAAGGCATGCGTCAAAGTCCGGTTTAAGGGCAACGATATTCCATATTTTGCTTATGGCAGGGCATATATAAGGGTAGCGGATGAAGACCGGCAATTAAGCGCTAAAGAACTTGAAAAGATGATTCTCGGAAAGAATAAGGATAAATTAAGATGGGACACCGAAATCTGCAAAGAAGCAAAGATTACAGACATAAGCGCAACTAAAGTTAAATCTTTTTTAAAAAGCTCGGGACTGAAATATGACACCATACACAATGCGCTTGAAAAATTAAAGCTCATGCCTGACGGTAAGCTCCTCAATACAGCAGTAATCTTATTTGCCAGAAAACCGCAGGCATTTTTTCCCAATGCCCGTCTCAGATGCGCTGTTTTCGGCACAGCAGATACATCGTTTACCATTGATATGCAGGATTTTGAAGGAGACCTCTTTTACCTGATAGAAAAAGCTGAAGGATACATCCTGAAAAATATTCATATCGGCATGAAACTGGAAGGCTTAAGAAGGATAGACGTTCCCGAGATTGACAAGGCAGCCTTCAGAGAAGCTATAATCAATGCCTTTTGCCATAGGGACTACCGGGAGTTTGATTCTGTTAATATCGCTGTTTTCAAAGACCGTGTTGAAATAAGGAGTCCGGGGCTGCTTTATGGCGGCTTGACCATAGAGACCATCAGGACAAAGATGGTTTCAGAAAGAAGAAACGAGCTGATTGCCGAGATGCTTCACCGTGTTCATTTTATAGAGAAATGGGGACGAGGAATCAAGCTGATACTCTCCAAAGAACCTGATGCCGAATTCAGCGAGGTAGGGACAAAGTTTATTACTACATTTAAGCGCAGGAGTTATTTTGAAGGCAAGAAAGGATTTGAAAAGTTGGGTGAAAAGGTCGTAGAAAAGGTCGTAGAAAAGGTCGTAGAAAAATTGACCGCAACCCGGCAAAAAATAATTAACCACATGCAGCAAAACAAAACCATATCTGCAAAAGAATTATCCGTGATAGTGGGAATCTCTCAGAGAAAAATACAGGAAAATATTTCATGGTTGAAAGAAAAAGGCTTAATTAAACGTATTGGCCCTGACAAGGGCGGTTACTGGGAAGTGGTGAAGAAATGAAAGGCGTTAAAAGGCCGCCAAAATGCTGTTTCCCTCCCCATTGATGGGGGAGGGTTAGGGTGGGGGTGAACTATTACAAAAAGGTAAAATAGGGTTGATTAAATATGAAACTCCACTTTAGCAGAAACCAAAAGAGTGGCGGAAATACGGCGTAGGAATTAGGGATAGTGACACGCTAATTTAGCTGTACTAAAAAGAAAATTATAAAAGACAGGAAAATGATGCTCGATATAAAAACTCTTGAAACATGGCTCTGGGATGGGGCGTGCAGTATTCGCGGGGCGGTGGATGCGCCGAAATTCAAAGATTACATCTTGCCGCTTATTTTTGTGAAGCGCATTTCAGATGTGTTTGAGGATGAGCTAAAACGTTTGAGTGATGAATTCGGCGATGAAAGGGTCGCTTATGATTTAGCGCGGAAGGATCACAAGCTTGTCCGCTTTTTTATTCCCCGTTCTTCAACATGGCCTGAGATACGCAAGAAAACAAAAAATATCGGAGAGGAATTAACCGATGCCATCCGAGCGATTGCTAAGGAAAACCCAAAATTGCAGGGCGTAATTGATATTGCTGATTTTAATGCTAAGGTTAGCGGGCAGAGGATTGTTGATGATGGGAAGCTGAGTCAGCTTATTGAGGTTATCAGCCGTCATAGAGTTGGATTAAAGGATGCTGAGCCGGACATACTCGGCAGGGCGTATGAATATCTTTTGCGGAAATTCGCTGAAGGGCAAGGCCAGAGCGCGGGCGAGTTTTATACGCCCAAAGAAGTGGGCTGGGTGATGGCGTATTGTCTTGACCCGAAGCAGGGGCAGGAAGTGTATGACCCGGCATGCGGCTCAGGCGGTCTTCTTGTTAAATGCCAGCTTGCCTTAAAAGACAAAGAAAAGAAAATTTCAAAACCGCTTCATCTTTACGGTCAGGAACAGAACCATGTTACCTATGCTATGGCTAAGATGAACATGTTTATCCATGATATGGAAGGCGATATTGCCATCGGCGATACTTTAATAAGCCCAAAGTTTCTTAGTGGGAGTGCGCTAAAGAAGTTTGATCTTGTGGTTGCCAATCCTATGTGGAATCAGGACGGCTACGACACGCAGTTTTACGAAGGGGATACTTTTAACCGTTTTGACTGTGGTTATCCTCCGGCAAGTTCAGCAGACTGGGGCTGGGTTCAGCATATGTTTATGTCTCTCAGCAATAATGGCCGCGCGGCAGTGGTTCTTGATACAGGCGCAGTTTCACGCGGCTCAGGCAATCAGGGGTCAAACCGTGAAAAGGATATCCGCAAAAAGTTCGTGGATAACGATTGGATTGAAGCGGTGCTTTTGCTTCCTGAAAATCTTTTTTATAACGCCACCGCACCGGGCATTGTGCTTTTCTTGAATAAGAACAAACCAAAAGAGAAAAAGAATAAAATAATGCTCATTAACGGCTCGCTTGAATTTGAAAAGGGCAGGCCGAAAAATTTTATTCCCGATGACAAAATTAAAAATATCGCCAAGGCATTTCATGGCTGGAAAGATATTGAAAAATTCGTCAAGGTTATCGCAAAAGACGAAGCAATGAAGAATGATTATAACTTAAGCCCTTCGCGCTATGTAGGTAATAGTCAGGATGAAGAATACCGCGATGTGGAAGAAATTCTTGTTGAGCTTGCAGAACTTGAGCAAGAGCGTATTAAAACAGATAAAGAGCTTAACGGCATATTGAAGAAGATTGGATATAAGGGGTTTTTGTGGTGAATGACAAAAAGAAAAATTCCGAGAACATTTACGAACAAATTACTTTTCCTAAAGATTGGGATCCTACTTCATTATCCGATGTTTTTGATTTGCGACGCGAAACAATGGTTCCAACAGGGATTGGTAATCAAAGGTATATTGGTTTGGAGCATATTGATTCCGGCAGGATGAAGATTAGCAGATATGGCGGTGAAAGTGAAATAAGGAGTGCAAAGAATAAATTTTATCCTGACGATATCTTATATGGGAAATTGCGTCCCTATTTAGACAAATCTGTGCTTGCCGATATAAAAGGTATTTGTTCAACAGACATATTGGTCTTTAAGGTTGATAAAGATAGAATTTTGCCGAGGTATGGGGCTTGTCTTGTTCATACCAGCGCGTTCCTTCAGTATGTGATCAGTACCACAACGGGCGTAAATCATCCTCGCACTTCTTGGTCATCTATTGGAAAGTTTAGATGTTCGATTCCGAAGTTAGCTGAACAATCTATTATTGTTCATGCGTTGTTTATCCTTCAACAAGCCATTGCTCAACAGGAACAAATCATTACCAAAACCAAAGAACTAAAGCGGTCGCTGATGCACCGGCTTTTTACCTATGGCTTACGGGGTGAGGAATTAAAAGGGACGGAGATCGGGTTGATGCCGGAGAGTTGGAAATTAACAAACATTGGTGAAGCCTATGAGTTTACAACAAAGCCTCGAGGCATTGATCTTTCCAAGTACAAAGAACTTCCTTTTATACCAATGGAATTGATTTCAGAAAATCAAAGACTATTGCATAAATATGAAATGCGAAAAAGTTTTTCCAGCGGAACTTATGTGCAGAAAGGTGATTTGGTAGTAGCGAAAATAACACCTTCTTTTGAAAATGGAAAACAAGGCATTGTTACAAATATCCCTCTTGATTTTTGTTATGCGACGACTGAGGTATGGCCATTACATGGAGTTGATGGCCAAAGTAATATTGAATATTTGCATTATTATTTAAAAAAGTCTGACGTTCGTAATGAGATCGCAGGAAAAATGGAAGGGAGCACCGGAAGGCAAAGGGTTCCTAGGAATGTTCTTTTTGACGCTAAGATTCCTCTTCCATCTTATGAGGAGCAAATTGAAATTAGTGATATTTTTATTTCTTTAGACGAAAAAATTGATGCGACTGAATCAAAAAAGAAAAGTTTGCATGATCTTTTCAAAACCATGCTTCAGCTTCTCATGACCGGTCAAGTCCGGGTTAAGGATATTGATTTTGGAGAAATAAATGTCTGAACAAAGCGCTGTGCAAAATCCATTGATTAAGTACTCCGAAGAAATCGGCTGGGAGTATGTAGACCGTGATAAGGCGGTTGAGCTTCGCCGCGGGGAAACAGGACTGTTCTTTTACGATTTACTTAAAGAACAGCTTGTAAAACTTAATCCCGGCATTGTGGATGAAGCCAAAGCGGATGGTATCATCAAGGATTTGGAAAATGTCCGCTCAAGCATTGAGGGTAATAGCGATGTTCTGCGGTATCTCAAGGGGCAAATGAGCGTTCACCATGAGCGTGAAAGACGTGAAATAAATATCAAACTAATTGATTTTGAGAATATCGCTAACAACAGATTTCATGTTACGGATGAGTGGCAGTATACCAATGGCACTTATACAAATCGGGGCGATGTCATTCTTCTTATAAACGGGATTCCGGTGATTATCGTAGAGACAAAAGGCGCGCATAAAAAAGAGGGCATTGCCGAAGGAATTGACCAGATTCGGCGGTATCACCGCGAAACGCCGGAGATTGTCATGCACAATCAGATTTTTGATGTTACGCACATGCTCGATTTTTATTATGGGGTGACATGGAATTTAGATAGAAAAGGATTGTTTAACTGGAAGGATGTTGAAAGGGGTAATTTTGAGAAGAAAGTCAAAACCTTTTTCAACCGTGAGCGAATACTTAAGTTTATCAAGGACTATATTGTTTTTTTTCGCAAGGACGATGTGCTTTTTAAGATTATTCTGCGCCAGCACCAGACCCGTGCGGTTGAGAAGGTTATTGAGCGGGCAAAGGATAAGGTAAAGCGCACCGGCCTTATCTGGCACACACAAGGCTCGGGCAAGACCTTTACCATGATTGTGGCGGCTGAGAAGATTTTAAAAGAGCCGCTTTTTGAAAAGCCGATTGTTATTATGCTGGTTGACCGCAACGAGCTTGAGAGCCAGCTTTTCCGCAACCTTGACGCCTACGGATTTAAAGACGGCGAGGGCATGGAGATTGCTGATTCCAAGAAGGATTTGGAAAAACTCCTTGCCTCAAATTACCGCGGGCTTATTGTCTCCATGATTCATAAGTTTGAGCATATGAAGAAAGACATTAATACGCGGGATAATATTTTCGTCTTAATTGACGAAGCCCACAGAACAACCAGCAGTGATTTGGGGAATTACTTAGTTGCCGCGCTTCCTAATGCAACTTATTTCGGATTTACCGGAACGCCGATTGACAAGATCACTTACGGCCGCGGGACATTCAAGGTATTTGGCAAGGATGATGAAAAAGGGTATCTTGATAAATACACAATCGCTGAATCCATAGAAGACGGCACAACCGTGCCTTTGCATTATGCCCTTGCGCCGAGCGAGATTCGCGTTCCTCAGGATATGCTGGAGAAGGAATTTTACGCGCTTATGGAACAGGAAGGAGTGACAGATGTTGATGAGCTTAATAAGCTGCTTGAGCGGTCGGTCAATTTGCGTAATTTTTTAAAGTCAGATGACCGTGTGCAAAAAGTAGCCGCGTTTGCTGCCAAGCATTATCAGGAAAATGTTGAGCCGATGGGATATAAGGCGTTTCTTGTAGCCGTGGACAGAGAGGCCTGCGCGTTTTATAAGAGAGAACTTGATAAGCATCTGCCTGCGGAATACTCAACTGTTGTTTATTCAAAGGGCCATAATGATACAGAGGCGCTTACACAATATTACTTAACCGAGGATAAAGAAAAACGGCTTAAGGGCAAGATCTTTCCAAAGAAAGAAACGCTCCCAAAAATTCTTATTGTGACTGATAAGCTTTTGACCGGGTACGATGCGCCGATTCTTTATTGCATGTACCTTGATAAGCCGATGAAAGACCACACTTTACTTCAGGCCATCGCCCGTGTAAACAGGCCTTATGAAGATAATGAGGGCTTAAAGAAACCATCTGGCTTTGTGCTTGATTTTGTGGGTATATTTGAAAAGCTTGAGAAGGCATTGGCATTTGATTCGGATGTAGTCGGAAGCGTTATTCAGAATATCGGCGTATTAAAGGAAGCCTTTATCTCTATTATTACTAATAATGCCAAAGAATACGAGCAGTTTATTCAGGGCAGGATGGATGACAAAGTGATTGAGCAGGCGGTTGAGTATTTTACGGATAAGGAGAGGCGCGAGGCTTTTTATAAGTTTTACAAAAGGCTTGAGATGCTGTATGAGATTATTTCGCCTGACAAAGACATCAGGGATTATATGGATAAGTATCTGAAGCTGTCGTCCCTATACACGATTATTCGAAATGCCTTTTCCAAGAGGGTTGTGGTGGATAAGGAGCTCATGCGAAAAACCCAGATGCTTGTCCGCAAAGCGGTTGAGAACTATGATATACCAAAGCCGTATAAGATTTATGAGATTAAAGAAGATACTTTGCAGGCATTAAAAAAAGACGATGATTCAGATAATACAAAAGTGATTAACTTGCGAAAAAGCATTGAGAAGTTTGTGTTGGATAACGAGGATTCCCTTCCTTACCTGATTTCCATCGGTGAGCGGGCTGAGGTGGTTGTCGAGTTGTATGACGACCGTCAAATCTCTACTCAGGAGGCTTTAACCCGGCTTGAGAATATTATAGAAGAGATTAATCAGGCTAAAAAGGAACAGGCTGAAAAGAATTTTGACGCGCAGAGATTCACCGTATATTGGATTCTTAAAAAAGAAGAGATAGAAAATGCTGATGAGTTGGCAGTGCAGATTGACGGCGCATTTAGCCAAAACCCTGACTGGCGGGTGAACGCTAAAGAGGCGCGGGAGTTGACCGCACATTTATATAAGATTCTTCTTAAGACGATTGATAAAGATAAGGCAGTCGCGCTTGTGGATAAAATATTAAAAATAGGGAGATAGCTCATGTCAGGCCTTTTGACCCCGTTAGAGAAAGCTATAAATGGGAACGGTGATAACATGCAAAATAAGGCCGCTGGTTATGGTAGCAAAAATTGTTCTCTAACGGGGTTGATGAGTGATGGCAAGATTGAGGCAAAAGATTTTAAATCCATAGTATGGGATTGGGCGATTAAGCTTAAGGTTGAGCCTAAAGAAATACATTTAAGACCAATGAAGACAAAATGGGCGTCGCTTTCGGGAAGCGGACGTCTTACATTTAATTCCGAGCTTCTTGAGAAGCGCAGGAATTTGATTAATTACGTTATAGTGCATGAACTTCTTCATATTAAGGTGCCGAATCATGGCAAGCTCTTTAAAAGCCTAATGTTAGCGTTTTTGCCTGATTGGGAAAAGTACAGCGAGCAGTTGAAAGAGGTGGTATGAGTGAAGCTAAGAAACCAAATTATCTTGGCCATCGCCAGCGGATAAAGGAAAAATACGAAAAGTCAGGGATAGATGGCTGGCTGGATTATGAAGTGCTGGAGTTAGTATTGTCTTATGCTATTCCCCGCAAGGACACAAAACCGATTGCCAAGGAATTGCTATCTCGTTTTAAGTCGATTAATGGCGTATTGGATTCGGACAAAAAAGAACTGCAGAGCATAAAAGAAATTTCAGGGCATACGGCGTTTTTTTTGAAATTATTGAAAGATGTGGCAATTCTTTATGCGGAGAACGGAATACATAACAGGAATCTGCTTTCGTCTCCTCAAGTCGTCCATGATTATTTAAAAGCGTCTTTGAAAGGCGCGGTTGACGAGGAGTTTAAAATGCTCTTTTTAGACAGCAGAAATCAGTTAATAGCTGTTGAAACATTCAAGGTCGGTACGGTTAATCGTTCTGTGGTCTATCCGAGGAAGGTTGTGGAAAGGGCGCTCTATAATCATGCGGTAGGCGTTATTATCGCTCATAATCATCCCTCTGGCGCGTTACAACCGTCGCAAGATGATAGAGGGGTGACAATAGCCATAAAAGAAGCGCTTAAGACGGTTGATATTGCTTTGCTGGATCATATCATCATCGGGAGTAACGATTATTATAGTTTTAGGAATAATGGTATAGATGTTTAATAGCGAAGAACATTGAGTTCTTTTTCAAACTTCCTTTTTGGTTCAGGATAAATACGCCCATTGGCACCTATAATCCCGACTGGGCAATAGTCTTCAAGGGAGAAAAGAAAAAAATAGGGACAGGCACTTTTATTCTGTCTTACATGAGGGAAAGGCATAGACACATAATGAGTGCATTAATATTCGCAATGTGATAAGCAGTGTTAGAGACGGTTGCATTTTATAAGGATTATATGGTAAATTTTAACCAAGATAATCAAAAAGGAAAAACAGCAAGAGAGAAAAGAGGTGATTGTCATGGAGACCAAAACAATACATGAAGAAGAAATTTTAAAAGAGATACGGAATCTTTCTGAACCTCTACAGGAAAAATTGTTTAGAATTATCCATCTTCTAAGGCAAGAAATTATAAAGCCTGAATATGATGAAAAACTTGCAACCGATGAATTTCTGTCAATATGCGGCACTTGGGAAGATGACAGGACTGCAGAGGAACAGATAAAAGACATTTATTCCAGCAGGAAATCTACAGCAAGAACAGGGGATATTTTTTGAAATATCTTTTAGACACAGATAGTTGTGTTTACTTGCTAAACGGAAATGAATCCCTCAAAAAAGAGAGTTAAGGAAATATAATTCCAAGAAGGTTGAAGAAAATCTAAAACGAATTGAGTTGTTCAAAAAGAATCTGACTGTTTTATCCGACAGCGAAGAATCTGCTAAAGAATTTGGAAAGATTAAAGCCAATCTAAAATCAAAAGGCAAAATAATAGAAGATTTTGATATCCTCATTGCCAGCATATCTATCGCCAATCGCTGCATACTGATAACAAACAATACAGAACATTTTAGCAGGATTGATAACTTGCAGATGCAAAACTGGTTAGATAAAAACAGTTTTGGCAAAGCATGAGAATAAATAAAAATCGGGGCAGGCACATTTATTCTGTCTGGTACATTTCTTTTGTCTTGGAAGAGGGGAAAAGCCACAGGCACATTATCCGAAAAGACAGAGGGAAGAATTATTTAAAATAAGAAAATGAGAGAAAATGAGGGACAGCGACCATTTCAGTAAAAAACCCGGACAAGGCCATTTATGAGAATTACATCCCGCTTGACTCATCCGTTGAAAATCAGTTTGCCAGAGATTGTGAGAGCAGTGAGAACATAGAGTTCTTTTTCAAACTTCCTTTTTGGTTCAGGATAAATACGCCCACTGGCACCTATAATCCCGACTGGGCAATAGTCTTCAAGGGAGAAAAGAAAATATATTTTGTGGCTGAGACAAAAGGCGAAGGACAGGAATTAAGGGGCAGTGAAAAACTTAAAATCAAGTGCGGAACAGAACATTTCAAAAAATTTGAGGATGTTGTTTATAAAAGAGTTTCATCGGTTTCGGAGTTGAATGGGCAATAGTTTCTAAGAGCTTGTTGAAAAACTCAACAATCTCAAAGGCTGTTGAAGATTTTTTCAACAGCCTGCTAACGCGTATGGATTGCCTGAAATACTTCTCATATTTTTTTAACTTGTAATTCCCTGCGGTCTTGCCGCAGGTGTTCTCTTATCCCTCCCCCTTGACGGGGGAGGGTAGGGTGGGGGTTATTGGCTGGAAGCTTCACCCTCCCTTTTGTCCCCTCCCGTCAAGGGAGGGGAGATTGGATACCCTGCGGTCTTGCCGCAGGGTAGTTCATTAAGCGCCGAATGTAATGATAGCCGTTTGGCGTCTTGACAGGTATCAGAGGCCAAGCTATACTCTAAACATCTTGAAGACGCATCGGGCTTGGCGGAGGTTGACTTGCATGAGAAAAATGCATCGTTGTTCTGTATGGATTACAGTCGTTTTTCTCCTTTCCGCCTGCGCTGCATCGCAGCGGGGAGAGAAAAAATCCGAGATTATAGTATCTTCAAAAGAGCTTCCCCGCACCGTAGCAGTCCTGCCGTTTGGCAACGATACCGATGAGGTTGGCATATCAGGCCAGGTAAGAAAAAGTTTTTCAAATCATTTTTCTTCAAAACCATACCAAAAAATAGAGCCATATATAGTTGACGAAAAGATTGCCCAGATGGAGAAAACGACTGGGAAGACCGTATTTGATATCGCTCCGCAAGATGCCGCAAAAGCCCTTGATGCAGATGGTCTGCTCTATGGAAAGGTTACTGACTTTAAAAAAGTATACGCACTGGCGTATTCACAGATGGGTGCTGAGGCAGAGGTATGGATGGTGAATGCCAGGACAGGCGAGGAGGTTTTCAGGTTCAAAGAGGCCGTGAGATACCACGAAGGCGGCGTTCCTTTGTCTCCTATCGGGGCGATCATTACAGCAGTTTCATCTGCCTTGAATGTAAGAGAGATTCAGAGGGTCAGGGTTGTGAATGAGCTTGGCTGGAAGCTGAATGAGAAGATTCCTTCGCCAGCAGGTTTTAAGGCCATAGCTCGGCCTCTGGTAAAAGAGGTTGTTTCAACAGTAAAGGAAGGGCCTTTTGGCAAAGGCAAGGTCTTTAAGGTGGCAATGGAGGGCGAAAAGGGGCTTGTCGCAATGTTTGAAATAGGAGGTTTTAAGAAGGGACTCCCTATGAAAGAGATAAAGGACGGCCAATATCTCGGAGAATATTTAGCTGTCCCCGGTGATAATATAAAAGATGCGCCGGTAATTGCGTATCTGAGACGTTCAACAGGAGAAGAATCTTCATTTGTTGACATAACAGGGCTTCTGACTATAGATACTACGCCGCCGCCGCAGGTTGCAGGATTAAACGGCAGGGCGTTTATAGACAGATTGGAGCTGTCATGGAATAAGGTTGCCTCAACTGATTTAAAGGGATATCGTATTTTGAGAAGCGCAAAACCTCTCTCCGGCTATGAAGAAGCTGGTTTTGTTGAGGAAGAGCGATTTATTGATAACAGTATAAAGCCTGGAGATGTTTATTACTATAGGGTTGCCGCAGAAGACAGCGCAAAGAACGAAGGGGAGCAGTCAGAGGCCATAAAGCTATCGCTTAGGCAGAAGGAGCCTGTAGTTCTAACAGGTGAAATAAAAACCGATACGACACTTTCGGCAGGCATTTATATCGTAAAGGGCGAGGTGATTGTTGCAAAGGGCGTTGTGCTGACTATTGAGCCTGATGCAAAGTTCTTATTTGAAAAAGATGCCTCTATGAAGGTTTTAGGAAAGATGACTGCAAACGGCAGGAAGGAAGAGTGGATAGAATTCTTGCCGAAGACACCGGAGAACACATGGAATGGCGTGGTGATTGATAGCGGAGATGCAAATCTGTCATTTGTAAAGGCAAGCGGCGCAAAGACAGCAATTAGATTTATCAATACCTCTGCTAATATTCAGAATGCAATTGTGGAGGGAAATGACACAGGTATACATACGACAGGCGCACCTTCTCCCATCATAGCTAAATCTACAATTTGGCATAATTCAACAGGTATCTTCATTGAGTCGTCGCAGGCTGCAATCCGGGAGAGTGACATAACCCAGAACAAAATTGGCGTGCAGATAACAAAATCCAGCCCCGTGATTAAGGAAAATAATATATTTGCAAATGATGTAAATATTGAAAATCCTCCCACACCCCCCTTTGATAAAGGGGGGCAGGGGGGATTAACAGTTCAACTTGACAATAATTTCTTCGGAACGGTTGTCTATGAAGAGATGAGATTTAAGGGCGCTATGAAGGTTGCTGCTGTGTTAGATGACAAATATCCCAATGGCAAGCCGGCAGCTGTGATAGTAAACCCATACTCGCTTTTAAGTTTCGAAGAAAAGAAAGTAAAGGTTGCTGAGCTTTTGGTGAGCGCAGGCAAGTATTTCAGAGAAAGGAATTTTGGAAAGGCTGCAGCGCAGTTTGAGGAAGCCTTAAAACTTGAAGAAAGCCCGACAACATATTACTACCTTGCCCTTTCATATCAGGGCATGGAGGATAATGAAAAGGCGCTTGGATATTTGAAAAAGGGTGTAGAGAAATTTCCCCTTGACTCAAATCTCTCAAAGGCGTATGGATTATTATTGTATCAGCTTGGGAAAGATGAAGAGGCAAAGGCTGCAATAAAAGAGGCCTTGAGGCTTAATCCTGGCGATAAACAGGTGAAATTCATTTTGGAAAGGCTGGAAGGGAAGTAACGTTATTCTCCGAATAACGAATTGCAAATTGAGGATTGCAGAATGAAAATTTTAAAATGAGATGAAACCCACACGAGCCTTGGCTCATCCACCTTTGGCGGAGGGCATGAAAATTGGATTTTTGTAGCGTTGGGGTTTATCCCCAACGAAAAACCGTTGCCCATAAAGGGCAACGCTACGGTAATGTGAATATGAAGCATTTTCGGAGCAAAGAGAAGATGATTTTGCAATTTTAATATTCAATCTTTATTTTACAATTCTCGCTCAACGAGTAAACGGAGGCGCTTTATGAAGAGAAGATTTGGGATTATCATTATGGTGTTCGTAGCGCTATTGGTTTATGCCGCTGCCTGGGCTGAGGAGGAAAATCGGCTTACCAGAGATGAGGTGACTGTTGTTAAGAAGAAGTTGGTTGCAATCCTTTCATCCCTTGGAGATGCCCCCAAAGGTTATGTCAAAGAGAGAGAGGACTTTAATCTGCCGACGCAATTCTATAAAGACAGTAATTCCGGAAAGATAAGGCCTGTATACGCATCAGCCTCGCAGCGTTTTGGCGGAGGCGCTGAAAAGAAGACAAAAAAGAGCGAAAAGGAAATGGGTGAATATTATAAAAAGAAGATGCTTGAGGCGCAGGCCAAAGGCGATATGCAGGAGATGATGCGGCTATCACAAGAGATGCAGATGAAGGCCGGACAGGCCGGTTTAGAGCAGATGGAGGCTGAGAAAAAAGAACCTATAGAGGTTAGGGTTAACTTTAATTCGAATCCGTCGCAGACAATTGACCCTGATAATGTTGTCTTTGAAAAACCAGGGGTAATCGCCCTTAGATTTAAGGAAGGGGAAGAAGGCAAAGTCAGGATAGATATCTACTTTGACCCTGTATCTCTTAAGGATACAAAAACCCTTTCTGTTGTTGACCTCAAGATGCCAAAAGACGGAGTTGAAAAGAAAACTGCTGTGCTTAATGCAGCTGTCAACGTATCTGGCCCGGCAAATGAAGTTGAGGCCTGGATAAAGAAAATAGACGCTAAAGCAGCGCTGTCTCAGATAGATGCAGCACGTTAATTCAAACGATTATTTTTGAGTTGCATAAAAGTGTAACCTATCTGTATGTTTTATGATGGTAAAAAAACAATCCTTAACCGCCTTTTTGTCAGCGCTGTTATTTATAAACCTTGCTTTCAATTTAGTAAGCTTATATGCTGAGGATATTCAGCATGTTGAATTTAGCGGGAACATTGTTTTTACAGCGCCGGATAATCAAATTAAGGTAATGCAAGGGAAAGACAATAAAATAATATCCTTAACAGAAACAGGCAGGAATTTCCGGCCGCGGTGGTCTCCTGATGGGACAAAGGTTGCCTTTGCCTCTGTCAGGGGCAATCACAAAAATTTTGAGATTTACATCATGGATGCGGATGGTAAAAATCAGAGTAGGCTGACCTATACCAATAACGGGAGCTCCACAGAACCGCACTGGAGCAGTGATGGCAATGCAATATATTTTAGCTCTGCTATTCAAGGCAATATGCAGGAAAATATTATAGAAATGGCAATTGATAAGAAAAAGACACTCAAGAGCGCCGGGACATTGCAGGATGTGAGTCCAATAAAGGATAATAAGGAATTGGAAAGGCCGGCAAAGGGAGAAACGAAAAGCGGCAAGAAACTGCGAGAGTGGTTAGAAAAAAATAAAGGGTTGTTCGGAACCTTTCCATCGCCAGACGGCAGATATCTATTGCTTTATTATGATAATGAGAAAAAGATTATATTGGTGGATACTGTTAAAGGCGCTCAGAAAGAATTAAAAACAAGGCAGTATGAATCAGGAAAACCTTCGTGGTCAAAAGACAGCAAAAAGGCAGCTTACATGAAGCATATTACACCAAAAGATATCTTATTAATCCATGATATCAGAAGGGGCAGCTATAAAGTTTTTCTTTTAGATAAGGAAGCGGATATGAGATGCGGCGGGGAATTGTCTTGGAGCCCTGACTCCAAAAAGTTGGTTTATTCGTGCGGCCCTGTGAATAGCACCGCTCATGAAGGCGAATCAAAATCATGGCTCTATATATTTGATTTAAAAACAAGGCAGTCTATGAAACTTACTCAAGGGAGCAGTCCTGACTGGCATTGAATGATAAGGACGTCATGTTTTTATACACAGCGACATAAATAGAACAGCATACAGAGCGTTAGAACAAAGCAGACCAAGGCGCGACGAAGGTGAGGAGTGAGGCGTATTTTAAGTATACGCCGCAACGACGAGCCGAGGAGCAACGCAGGTATGCGAAGTTATGACGCTCTGTATAACATATACTCATAATGGAGGTGGAAAATAATTATGCATAACAGATTGGTTAGTTTGTTTATCATGATAACAGCTTCAGTGGCTCTCCTGTTTCAGCAGCCCTCGTATGCCGAGCCGCAGGTTGTCAATGTTACAGGCGTTGCGCCTTATAGCGCAGGCAATGATGCAAAGGCAAGGGACATGGCTATTCAGGATGCCATGCGAAAGGCTGTTGAGCAGGCAGTGGGGACAATGGTGACGGCTGAGACCATGGTTCAGGACTATCAGGTTATACGGGATAATGTCCTTACCAAGACTCAGGGGTATATCCAGAAATATGATGTGATAAGCTCCGGGGCAAAGGGAAATCTCTATGAGGTTGCCATATCTGCCACTGTGGCGGTTGAAAATCTTAAAGACGATCTGGCTGCCCTCGGGCTTTTGCATGCACGGGTAGAGAAACCGCGGGTTTTATTTATGATTGCCGAGCAGAATATAGGCCAGGAGTATATATTCTGGTGGCGTTGGTGGGGTGATGTAAAGGCAGTGGGCCAGCATGTTGATATGACAGCGTCTGAAACTGCCTTGAAAGAAGAGTTTATAAACAAGGGGTTCAATATTGTTGACGCCTCTGCAGTTACAGGCAAGATTGAGATATCAAATGCATACCGAATGGCTGATTTGACAGATGTAGGGGCAAAGGAGATAGGGAGGAAGCTTGGCGCAGAGGTTGTTATAAAGGGGAAGGCCATGGCTAAGGAAGGCCCGAGGACATCCGGCAGTAATGTCGGCTCATATCTTGCTGATATTACAGCATCGGCTGTTCGCGTGGATACCGGCGCTGTGTTGGCGTCAGCAAGAGGCCACGGTGTGAGCAGACATATTTCAGAGGTGACAGGCGGCACAGAGGCATTGGAAAGGGCTGCAAAAGAACTTTCAGGCAAGATGATAGACCAGATTACTGCCAAGTGGACTCAAGAGGTACAGGCAGGCGGACTTATTCAGATAACAGTGCGGGGTATTGAAGAATATTCTGATCTGACAGGCTTTAAGGATGCCATAAAGACGCAGATAAGGGGTATTAATGCAATTTATCAAAGGAGCATGGAGGGTGGAGCAGCCTTAATTGAAGTGGATTACAAAGGCAATGCCCAGCAATTGGCAGATGAGATTGCAAAAAAGAAATTTGCCGATATACCGAAATTAAAGGTGACAGGCGCAACAACGAACACTATTGAGATAACTTTTGGAGGGGCGATAGCGCCGCCTGCAAAGGCAACAGAGGCGCCGTCATCTTCAACAGCCCCGGCGCAGCAGCCAGTTTCTGAATCTCAGGCTGTCTCTCTTTTTGAGGCAGACGAATATATCGTATTTGACGGCGCTTTTCCTAATTATAAGTGGGGATATGTAGGTAAAATGGTTACGCAGCCTACCAAGACAAATAATGAGGCAGAGTTTTTAATGTATAATGACGGCAGCAAAAAATGGGGCAAATTTTTCAAAACTATCAGGCGGGCGACAGCATCAGAACTTCAGCTTGGCGCTACTATCTACTACTACACGCACAATGAAAAGGAAGGTGTTTACTACTCTCCACCGGATGATAAATCAGAGGTGCGGAGGGAGCAGTGGTACAGGAACGTTGTCACCGATAATTCATTGATAAATAACAGGGGAATCGTTATACTCGGCGGAGCTAAGGTAGATGTATCAAATACCTTTGTAGAGAAAAAATAAGATAAGAGGTGAGATTATGAAAAAGGCAGGTCTGTTTTTTTGCCTCAGTATATTTGCTTTTTCTGTAGTTGTTTTTGCCGCAGGGCCGAATGTGCATGACGGCCTATGGGAAATTACAATAACTATGGAGATGCCGGGGATGCCTGCAGGCATGCCTTTTGGCGGCCAGCCGATAAAGCAGACCCATTGTTATACCAAGAAGGAATTGGAAGACAATAAGAATACTGTTCCAAAGAGCAATGAAGACTGCAAAGTTACAGATTATAAATTATCCGGCAATAAGGCAACATGGTCTATGCAGTGCAAGGGAAAAGACGCTGCGAGCGGCACAGGAGAGATTATCTACAAAGGCGACAGCTATGAGGCGACGATGAAGGTGCAGGTGCAGGGCAAAAGCTCAAGCCATGGCTCAATGCAGATGGTGCAGCATATAAAAGGGCGCCGCATTGGCAATTGTAAATAGAAAGGGGTGAGTGTATGGAGCGAGTTATGAGTAAGGAGTCAGGGGTCAAGAGAAACGGAGAAACGGAGAAACGGAGAAACGGAGAAAACTACTCCCCGATTCCCCGATTCTCCGATTCCCCGATTCATTTTTTATTTTTACTACTGTTTACTGTTTTTTACGGTTGCGCTCTACCACGGCACTATGTTCAGCCTAACCCTGCGAACCCGATAAAAACTGTGGCAGTGCTTCCTATGGCTAACCATACAAATGATGTTGAAGGGCCAGAGACAGTAAGAGAGATATTTGCAAATAAATTAACTGAAAGATGTTATATTTTCAAACCTATCCAGGAAGTAAATCAGATACTCAAGGACGAAATGGGTATCACCCTCGGCAGCCAGCTTGATATGACAAATCCTCAGGAATTGGGGAAAATGCTTGGGGTTGACGGCGTGGTATACGGAGATTTATATAATTTTGAAGAAAAGACCACAGGGGTTTTGAATATAAGAAGGGCCAGGGCTGGTTTCAAGCTCATTGACGCAAAAACCGGACAGGTTATGTGGGGAAAGGGGCAAGGGGTTAAGAGTGAAACAAGGATGACTAAAGGTAATGCAGGTGCAGTGGCTGATGTGGCCTCTGGTTTAAGCAAGGCGCAGGATAAAAGAGAAAAGACGGATGCTGCTGTTTACAGCGGCCTATCAGAGTGGCACGACCTTCCGCCTGCAGAGGCTATGGGCCAACAGTATGGGTTTATGGGCGCCCTTGCAGCCGGTCTTGCAGAAAAGGCAATTAAAAAGGCTACAGGCACGTTTTTGGAGAGGGAATCAAATGTAATGATAGAGCGGATAATAGACACCCTTCCTGTCGGCCCTGGTTCAGAGCGGTGCGGAGGAACTGTTGCTGCTGTCCAGCCATTGCCTGGAATTCTACCAGAGCCTAAAATGCCTGAGTTTAGCGTGCCAGGCTATTTTGAGTTCGGCAAACGGGATTTTACAGCACTCATGATTATGACCTCTGTCATGAAGTCAAATAATGACAAGATGATATTTGACTCAAGGATCGCAAAACTTGGAGATAAATTCCGAAGTGAAGTTGATATGGCTAAGGCATTAAAGGCAAAGGGCGGAGAGATGCCGCCTGGCCTTGGCAAAAATGTATTCATAACAAGGCCTGACCTTAAGTTGGATTATATATTGTATCCTGAAAAAAATAAATACATGGAGTTGACTATTAAGGAAGAAGCGGATGGTGAGAGGCCAAAGATAGAAAAAAAGAAGATTGGTTCAGAGACCATAGACGGCCATCCTTGCGATAAATATCAGGTGAAGATTACCTATAAAGACGGCAATACAGAAGAAGGTTATCTGTGGGAGGCAAAGGATATTGACAGATTTGTAATAAGGGCTGAAATGGAGAATAAGGACGCAAAGACTGTTGTTGAGCTGAAAAATATCAGGCTTGGCAGCCCGCCAAGAAATCTTTTTGAAGTGCCGCAGGGTTATGGAAAGGCGGCTAATATGATGGAGATATTTATGGAACCGTAAAATAGCGATTAAAAACCTCGCTATTTTACAACCCTGCGTCCGCCTTAGGCGGATGCTTGCCATACTTCGTTATCGGCGCATTTTTGCTCCTCACCGTATCCTCCCCCTGTCCCCCTCACGGAGGGGGACAGGGGGAGGGCTCGTCGCAAAAATGGCCTCTGCCTCGTCTGGCAGGCAACTTGCAGGTTTCCCCAAAAATAAAAGTCTATTTTTGGGATGGAACAGAATCCTTGATTTTAGGGCTAAGTAATAGTAAATATAAAACTGAAAAAGGAGGGTATAAAATGAAAAGAAAAGAAGTCAGGAGTCAGGAGTCAGGAGTCAGGAGTAAACAGTTTAAAAAATATTTATTTCATTTGCTTTTAGCTGTTTACTTATCACTGTTCACTGTTTTTTATGGCTGCTCGCCGACAATGACAGGGGCGGTGAAAAAGGATACAACGCTCACAGGCGAGGGTGAAAGGCTGGAGGCTGCCGGATTAAACTACACAGGGCCTGAGTATGCCATAGGTATTATCACCTTTAAGAATAAGACAAGGACGCCCGGGCTGGAGCAGCCGGCAACGGATACGTTGGCAACACTGGTAAAATCAGCAGGTCTTGAGCCGATTATGCTTACCGAAGATGAAATGAGGGAACAGGAAGAGATGATTAAACTCCAGCAGACAGGCGCAGTAAAGAAGGGCAAGAAAGATGCGGCAGAGGGTTTTGAAGCCATTGATTTCCGTGTGTCTGGTTCTATTACGGCATATTCAGAGGTTGAGGAAGGGTCAGATATACTTGTTGCCCAGTCAAAGACCCAGGTGGCAAGGGTTCAGGTTGACTACGGCCTGGTGGATATCGCTACCGGCAAGAGGCTTTTACAGAAGTCGGGTATGGGCGAATACAGGAAAAAGACAGGCGGCGTGCTGGGTTTTGGTTCAAAGTCAAGCACTGATGTGGGGCTGAGAGATGGCGCTTTGCGAGATGCGCTTACCAAGGCCATGGGTGAGATGATAAATGAGTTAAATAGGAGGCCGTTTCAGAGTAAGGTATTGATGGTGGAGGGCAAGACAATAATATTCAGGGGTGGGACCAAATCAAAACTTGAGCCTGGTGTGAAGCTTGCTGTTTATAGGCCGGGCGCAGACCTGGTAGACCCGGATACAGGCAAGGTGATAGGCAAAAGAGAAAAACAGATCGGCGAGGTAATGTTTACAAGTCATCAGAATGAAAAGGTGTCAGAAGGCACAGTATCATCAGGTGTTGGTTTTCAGGCTGGGGATATTGTAAGGGAGATAAAGTAGAGGCAGGTTGAGGTTGAGGATAAGGTTGAGCAAAAAAATGTCTCTGCTTAACCTCAGCCTAAACCTCAACCTATATTTTAAAAAGGAGGTGTAGATATGAAAAGACTGAATGTGGTTTGGTTGTTGTTTTTAGGTCTCACCCTTGCTGCCGGCTGCGCAAGGCATGTTGCAAAATGCACAACGCCGGAGGATAATCCACCCCATCATTATGTGAGGGGTATGGAGCTTCTGGAGCAGGGAAAAACTCAGGATGCAGAGACGAAGTTTGAAAGGGCATTATACTGCGATGAAAGCTATAGCCCTGCGCACAGCGGTCTGGCCATAATCAATGCTGAAAAGGCAAAGGCGCAGAAGGAGCCGGGCTATCGTCAGACAGATACCGGTAAGGCAATGGAACATCTCAAACATGCAAAGAAACGTGCAGGTACATCCGAGGACAAGTTTGCATACCATCTTGCGGGCATGAGAGTTGATACAGCCTTAAGATTTAAAGACTGGTTGGGCGATGTAGAAGACCACTTTAAGGATGCGATGAAGCTGAATGTGGATGAGCGCAAGCTCCTCTATTATGACGGCAAAGAGGCTGCGCCATATTTAATGGGCATTGCCTATCTTGAATCAAGAGAGTTTCAAAAGGCGAGGGATAAATTCAGCGATGTCCTCAACATGAAGAAAGAAGGCAAATGGAATGAAAAGGCAGACAAGGGATGGAAGAGGGTTGATAAGATTGTCCGGGCAATGGGCGGAATTACCCTCGGTGATGTCGGTAAGGAGATAGCTGTGAGGGAGTCTGTAAACAGGGGAGATATGGCTGCTCTCCTTGCGGATGAACTCAAGATAGATAAGCTGTTTGCAGGAAGGGTACCGGTAAAGAGCGAGATTGATAAACTCAAGGCAGAATTCACGCCAGCAGATGTGTTAAACCACCACTTTAAGGAAGAAGCGCTCATTATGATGAAGTGGGGCATTCGAGGGCTTGAACCTCAATATGACCAGACAACAAAGGCAAATCTCTTTAAGCCGGATAACGGAGTAACAAGAAAGGAATTTGCCCTTGTGTTAGAGGATGTGCTGGTAAAACTTACAGGCGATGAAAAGATTGCTACAGCATATTTTGGCCAGGAAAAGTCGCCATTCCCTGATGTGCTGCCTACAGCCCCCTGGTATAATGCGGTAATGAATATGACATCAAGGGGGCTTATGGAGCCTGAGCTTTCAGGAGATTTCAGGGTAAACGACCTGCTTGATGGCGCTGAGGCGATTTTGGCTATAAGGGTATTAAGGCAGAAGATGAATATATATTAAAAACAGGTCAAGGTTGAGGTCAAGGTTAAGGAAAGATAAATAATAGGGTTAAGGAAAGATAAATAATAGGTTTTTCTCAACCTCAACCTTAACCTCAACCTGTATTCAAAAGGAGGTTTCTATGAAAAGGTTTATAATTATATTTGCGTTTCTGTTTTTGGCGATGCCGGTTCTTGCAATGGCAGAGCAGCCGCCTAAAGAGGTTGCCAATATCACGCAGGCCTTTATAAAAGGTGGATTAGTGATAAAGGGAGAAGGGTTGCCTAGGAAAGATGCTGCTACACCTGGAGAAAAGATGCTTACTGCCAAAAGGGCGGCAACAGTTGTTGCGCAGAGGAATATGGCAGAGGTGTTAAACGGCGTAATAGTAACAGGTCAGACTACCGTCAAAGATATGGCGCTTGAATCAGACCAGATAAGGAGCACAGTAGAGGGGATGATAAAGGGCGCTCAAATTATCTATGATGCGTACGATTCCCTTACAGGCATTGCCGTGGTTTATCTTGCTATAAAGGTTGACGGCGCTGATGGATTAAACGGCCAGCTTTTGCCGCAGATTTTGTCCACACTTCCGCAGCCGACTGCTCCGGCATATGCGCCTCCTGCCGCGCTGCCTGTTGAGCCGTTGCAGCCGTATGATGCGCTCATACTGGATATAAAAGAGCATGCATTTAAGCCTGCCTTGATAAACAGGATATTGGCACAGAACGGCGAAATCCTTTATGACCCGACCAAGATCGCCCAGAATATCCTTGTTGAACGCGGCGCAGGCGATTATACAAATGATGTGGGCAAGGCAAAGGCTCTGCTTTCCGAAAGGGGCGCTAAAAACCCCCTTGTAGTCAAGGCAGCAGGGGTAGTAAAGTTTACTGATGTTCAGGTAAGCGGTGATGATGCGGCCAATATATTTACCTCCAACCAGAAGGCAAACTTTCTGGAAGGCGCTAAGGTTGTATTTGTGTTGAAATAACTGCTGAAAGAGAAAGAGCAATTTGAGATTAGTCTCCATGAGTCTGCAAATATAAACAGACGAATCCCCCTGAATCCTCTTTTGCTAAAGGAGGAATAAGGGGGATTAAATTGTATGCAGACAAATCATTACAGCCGGAGCAAACCATGTTTATAAGACCATTATTTGCCGGAATACTATTCTGTATTTTTATAACTGTTCCCGCTCTTGCCCAGGAAGGCAAGAAGAACGCGCCAGTAGAGGCATCAGGGGAGGCGGCAATTGTTGAAGGGGATGTGCCGTCTGCAAAACTTGAGGCGATTGCCAGGGCTAAATGGGATGCAATAGAAAAGGCGGTTGGTGTTGAAGTAAAATCGCAGACAATTGTTCAGGATGCTGCTGTAATGGATGAGTCGATAAAGAAGAAGGTTGGCGGCAGTGTCCGTGATTTTCAGGTAAAGGGAGAAGGCCAGAAGGCAGATATTTATTGGGTGAGGATAAGCGCATCAGTTGTACCGTCCAGCGCAAAAGAGGCGATTGCTGAACTTGCAAGAAACACATCAGTCACGGTTTTTGTGCCTGCAAAATTTCCGGACGGAGAGGTGGATGAGTCAAATGCGTTGGTTGAAGGCATTGTAAATAGTATGGCCTCCCAAGGTTATCAGGTTTATGATGTTGCCGGCGATCCGCATTCTTTAACGATAAATCAGATAGAACAGGCCATGAAGTCTAATAGTTTTTTGGCGCTCAGAGGGCTTGTCTATAAATATCTCTCCAATGTAATACTTATCGGAAAGATAGATACCACGGTTACCGGCGAGGAAGGGAAAGATATCGGCGGTGGAATGAAGCTTCCTTACAATGTAGTTACTGCGCGGCTTACCTACCGCCTTATTGCAGGAAAAGGGAAGGGAGCGAGGCAGATTATTGCCAGCGGTTTTGAGCAGGACAAGGGTGCAGGCGCTACTATAAAGGATGCTGCCTATGATGCGGTCAATAATCTGAAAGAAAAGGTTTCTCAAAAAATACAGGATGCCATTACCAAACATCTTCAGGAAAACAGTAAGAAGGTCAAGGTATTGATAGATAGTGTCGCTGATGTAAATATTAATCTTACAATAAAAGAATTCCTCCAGGGCATAGCATGGGCAACAGGCGTAAAAGAAGACGGCCTCGGCGAGTTTAGCGTGGAATACCCTGAGGAGACCGTTTATCTTGCTGCCAGCCTTTCAAAGAAAAAGGGCTTGAAGCTCATAAATTTTGATGACTTTAATGTAAAAATGAGGTATATAGGATTTCAAAAATAGGCAAGAGGTGATAGGCGCGCGGCAATGGGAATAGGTAGGAAAACTTAAATTTACTGCCTATAGCCTGTTGCCCATAACTTGTGTTTTAAGGGGGTAGATGGATGAAAAGATTTTTGCTGCTGTTTGCTGTTTTTGTTGTGTCGCTCAGTGCATATTATTCGCCTGCTGAGGCTGTTGTCCATGTGGAAGGCAGATACTGGTTTACAAAGCTTGATTCAGAGATACAGGTGACAGAGGGCGCCACGATTGGTTCAGAGGTTGATGCATTAAATACCCTGGGGGTGGATGATACAGAGAATTTTTGGGAAGCAAGATTAAGCCTTGAACTCGGGAACCATAAGTTCAGATACAGTTATATGCCGCTCTTATGGGAAGGGCAGAAAAATATAACCAATTCTATAAATTTTGCAGGAAAGACATATACCGCCGATGCGAATGTAGAGTCAAGTTTAGAGATACGATATCATAGGCTGGGATACAGGTATGATATTGTTGATAGGCTCAATAATCAGTTTGGCATCATCTTTGATGTTAAATTGCTTGATGTGGATGCCCATCTTAGGGCAAAAACAATTGATGTTGACAAATCTTACTCGGCTACGATACCTCTTCCGACCATTGGATTCGGCGCACAAATAGGTTTGCCGTTTTCATTTTCTCTTGGTGCAGAAGTTACAGGTGTTGCATACGGCGGTGGAAATTATTTAGTAGATGGGGAGGCTTCTCTCAATTTCAATCCGGTTTCATTTGCAAGCATCTCTGGCGGCTATCGGGTATTTGATGTGCAGGTAAAGAATAAGGATGATAAAATAGATTTCACCCTGAAAGGGCCATTTGTGATGGTTCGGGTGGGGTTTTAGAAGTATTGAATCTGTTATTTGTGCAGTGTAAGGTGTAAAGTAAAAAAACAAATAAGGAGGTATGCATGAAGAAGATTTTATTGCTTATGGTTGTTTCCGCACTCTCGCTTTTTGCGTATTCAAATGCCGAGGCCATTGTGCATGTGGAGGGCAGGTATTGGTTTACAAGCCTTGATTCCAAGGTGAAGGTGACGGATGCGAGTCTTGTTGGCACAGAGATTGATCTGGTAGACACACTTGGGATGGATGATAAAAAGAATTTTTGGGAGGCAAGGGTTGACCTGAATCTGGGCAGCCATCATCTGCGGTATGCCTATATGCCGCTTTCATGGGATGGCAGCAAGACCATAACGCAGTCTATAAATTTCCAAGGAAAAACGTATAGCGCCAGCACAAAGGTTGACTCAAGCTTGGATATTCTCTATCAGAGGCTGGGATACAGGTATGACATTATTGACACCCTGGGCAACAAGATTGGCATTATCTTTGATGTTAAGGTGCTTGATATAGATGCACGGCTTAATGCCCCCGGCATTGATAAATCTTATTCAGTTACAGCGCCTATTCCTACTGTTGGGCTTGGAGCGCAGATCGGCCTGCCGTTCTTATTCACTGTTGGCGCAGAGGTAACAGGCATAGCATACAACGGCAACCATCTGATAGATGGAGAGGCCCTTATAAATTTTGAACCAATTCCACTTGTAACTATATCCGGCGGTTACAGGGTATTTGATTTAAAGGTAGAAGACGGCGATGATAAGGTGGATTTTAAATTAAAAGGTCCGTTCTTGATGGTAAGGGCAGGGTTTTAATCCTGGTATCATGCAAAGATATGGGGGCAGACCCCAACCCTGCCCCCTGTTGTTTAAGAGCTTGTTGAAAAACTCAACAACCTCTGATTACACAGATAAAAGACAAGATTACACAGATTAAAACCCCTTGAAATATCTGTGTAATCATTTTTTTAAATCAGTGTAATCAAGGCTGTTGAAGACTTTTCAACAGCTTGTTAAAGTATTACGTATGCAACAATGGCTATATTTGATTTTCTCGGTAAAGCAGTCTTATCGTTTATCTACGACCTATATAAGATAGGTTGTTTCATAATATCCTCTGTAAACACACTTCTTTTTAATCTCACCACAGGCAGAAGGGCTGTATCTAAGGTCATTTATAAGCAGATTTATTTTACAGGCATTGAGGCATTTTACATCATCTCCTGGATTGCTGTAATCTTCGGCATTATCATTATTACGCAGGTCATAAGCATACTTCCGCTGATTGGCGGCGAGAGATTTATAGGGCAGATATTGGTTTGGGTAGTTATACGGGAGCTTGGCCCTGTATTTGCTGCTATAATTATTATAGCAAGAAGCGGGACAGCTATGGCTGCAGAGCTTGGCTCAATGCAGGTGAATAATGAGGTTACCGCCCTTGAGGCTATGGGCATAGAGCCGAAGCGCTACCTTGTCGCACCGAGGGTAATAGGGACCGCTGTGTCTGCCTTTGTTCTGACCTTTTATTTTGAACTCATAACAATTCTCGGCGGGTACTTGTTGGCCGGTTTCGGCAAGCGCATAACCTTTGGCGTATATGTGTCCAGCGTGCTGGAAACAATGGGCTTCATGGATATTATTGCATCGCTCTTGAAAAGCATAATCTTTGGCCTTATCATAGGCGCTGTTGCCACGTTTCACGGGCTGAGGGTTGGGAGGTCAATAACAGAGATTCCGCAGCAAACTACACAGGCTGTAATAAGCAGTTTGTTCCTGGTATTTGTTGTGGATGGGGTAATAACAGCAATATTCTTTATGTAAAAACAGTCTGCAAGCTCAAAAACTTTAGGCTTGTTATACCCGTAGACTCTTAAGACTGTAGTTATGGCTAAATTGATAGAGATAAATGACCTTTATTACGCAGTTGACGGCAATGCGGTATTTGAAGGGATTAATGCTGAGTTTTATGAAGGCGAACGGGTTGCAATTATAGGGCCGCTTGGATACGGCAAAACTACACTCTTAAGGCTTATATTAGGATTTGATAAGCCGCAGAGAGGCAGGGTTTCGCTATTTGATAAAGATATTTGGATGATTGAGCAGATAGAACTTTATCGATTGAGGCAGAGGACAGGCGTTATCTTTGAGAATGCTGCGCTTATAAGCAACCTTAAGGTAATTGAAAACATTATACTGCCTCTCCAATATCATACGGACTTGACTGATGACGGTATAATGGGGAAGGCAGTTTCTCTGCTCAACCATGTAGGCTACAAAGGTGATATATGGGCGCTTCCGGGGCCTTTGCCGTTTTATACAAAAAAAACTATTGCGCTTGCCAGGGCAATGGCGCTTGACCCGGAGATAATGATATACGACAGACTCTTGGAAGGGCTGGACAGGTTACAGAGCCTGCAGCTCTTGAGGTTTGCAGAAGAGTTTCAGAGGCAGGGGAAGGGGAGATTAAGCATTATGATAGCCAATGATGAGCAGGATTTGAAAGATATGACGTTAGATAGGGTATTAAGGATAGAAAACAGGAGGCTTGTGCAGTGATGATAGAAAAGGTAGAGCAAAAAGACCCAAGGTTTAAGAATCTGGAAAAAAAGGTTGGTGTCTTTGTTTTTATTGTTATTGTGATGCTAACAGCTATCTTTTTTTTCATGGGAAAGGAGAGAGGGATATTCACCAAGAAATATGCGATATTTTTTAATGTTGACAGCGGCAGCGGTTTTATGGAAGGTATGCCTGTAAAATTGTCCGGATTTAAAATCGGTAAGATTAAGTCTCTTTCGCTTACCGATGAGGCACGGGTAAAGATAAATCTGGAGATAAATAAAGAGTATCAAAAATGGATACGAAAAGGCTCTGTTGCAAGGATGCTGAAAGAAGGAGTGATTGGCGATACCGTGATTGAGATTACTGTGGGTCCATCTTCAGGGAAGGTGATTGCAGAAGGCGGAGAGCTTCCTTTTGAAAAGGTTGGCGGCATTGAAGAGCTTGCAAAGGAGATCAAGCCGGTTCTGCAGGAGGTTAAGGAGACTATAAGCTATATCAATAATCCTGATGGCGACATAAAAAAATCTATTGCGAATATAAAAAAACTGACCGAAGGCCTGCTGCAGACAAAGAGAAATCTTGATGAGGTGTTAAAGGAGGCAAAGAATACGGTTCAAGAGGCGACTTCTGCGTTTGGAAAACTCGGCGCTGTTGGAGATAAGGCCATGCCTGTTATTGACAAGCTTAATACAGTGACTGAAGATGCACAGAAGGCGTCAAGAAAACTTCCCGAGGTTTTAGATAAGGTTGATAAAGTAATGGACGATGTAAAGCAGTTTTCAGACGTCCTTTCCAGGAAAAGCGGCAATATAAAAGATATGCTGGAAAACGCAGAAGGCACATTGAATGACACCAGAGAGATTATTCAAGGGGCAAAGGATACATGGCCGATAAATACCATGGTGCCTCCCAAAGAGGAATTGAAGCTTGTGCCTCTGGAAGGTTCAGGGAAGAGAGAGTGATGAAGAAGACAATTACGAATTACGAATTACGAATTACGAATTCAAAATCTCAAATCTTTTTACTGTTTGCTGCTTACTGTTTGCTGCTTACTTTCTTCTACGGCTGCGTTTCTTCAAAAAAAATAGAAATGCCGAAAACACAGGCAGAGGCCATAGAGTTCAATCAGCGTGGCGTTGATGCATTTGAGGCAGGGAATTATGAGATAGCGCTCATTGCATTCCAGAAGTCGCTTAAATTAAATGCGGGTGTAGACAATCAAAAAGGCGCAGCTATAAGCCTCTTAAATCTTGGCCGGGTATATCTTGCAATAGATAGATTTGATGATGCCAAGTCAGTGCTGGAGAGGGCAATGAAGATTGGATTAAATCTTAATGACCAGCTTATTATCTCAGAGGCATATGCGAGTTTGGGAAGATACTATTATTTAATCGGCAAGAATAAGGATGCGATAGATATTTTGGAAAAGGCTGTGGCGATAGATAGCAAAGAGGGTTATCGCACTACAGGCAGCAAACTGAATATTATGGGAACAGTATATAAAGACAGCAATAGGCTGGAAGAGGCAGAAAAGATATTTAATGATGCCTTGAAGGCAAATCAGGGTTATGGATTTGTGATAGATGCTGCCGATTCTTTCAGGGGATTGGGGGATATTTCCCTGCAAAAGAGAGATTATAGAAAGGCAGGCGAATTGTATGAAAGCGCACTGTTAATTGATAAAAAATCTGATAAGGGCGCTAAGATTTCCCTTGACCTGTTTAGCCTTGGAGTCTTGAGCCTCAAAGAGGGCGATATAAAACTATCATTGGATTTTTTTCTGAGGGCATATGCGGTTGATAATAGCAGGGGCGATAATAGAAGGGCAGTAAAAACCCTTGAGAAGATAATAGAGATATACAATGAATTAGGAGACAAAAATAACTTAGAGATGTATTCATTAGAAAGAGAGAGACTTTTGCAAAAGGAGATGCCTCTGCAGAAAGAAGGGGAGAGAGAGCAGTGAAGAAAATCAGGGCATTGGTCGTAGATGACGATGAGACTAATGTAAGACTTTTAACCTTAAAACTGGAAGTTGATGGTTACGAGACAGATGTTGCATATAATGGCATTGAGGCTCTTCAAAAGGTTGAAAGCTTCAATCCTGACATAATACTTTTGGATTTAATGATGCCGAAGATGGATGGGTATGAGGTTTGCAGAAGGCTCAAGGCAAGCGAGAAAACAAAATATATCCCTATCATTATGCTTACAGCCAAGAGTGAAATTGAAGATAGGGTTTTAGGGCTTGATATTGGGGCAGAAGAATATCTCTGCAAGCCGTTCAGTCTTGTTGAACTTTCTGCCAGGATAAGGTCTCTCCTGCATATAAGAATGCTCCAGGCACAACTGACAGAGATGGAAAAGCTTGCCGCCCTCGGCGGGATGGTTGATGGTATAGCCCATGAGGTCAGGAATCCGCTTATGACAATTGGCGGCTTGGCAAGACGTATCAAAGAAAAGGTAACAGACGAGCAGCTCCTCAGCCATATCAATATTATTATCCATCAGATAGAAAGATTAGAAGCGATGGTAGGAAGGATAGATGAATACAAAAAAATCCAGACCTCTGATATGCAAGAAGGGAATATACATGATGTAATAAGAGAGGCTGCGGAAGATATAAAGGATGTGATGAAAGCAAAGGCAATAGATGTAAAATTTTCTCTTATGCCGGCCCCTCCTTTGGTGATGATAGACAAGGCCAATCTTAAAAAGGCTTTCCTTAATATACTGCAAAACTCTATAGAGGCTATAGATAAAGAGGGAGAGATAGAGATAAAGACCCTCCCTTATGAAAGCGGTTATCTGGAATTGATAATTAGAGACACAGGCTGCGGCATAAAGAGAGAAGAGTTAAAAAATATCTTTAATCCCTTTTATACCTCCAAGATGGCCGGCGCAGGTTTGGGGTTGACCATTGTGTATAAGGTAATCCAGGACCATAAAGCTGATATTACTGTTGATAGCGGGGAAGGCAAAGGGACTATTGTCAGTATAAAGTTTCCCCTTGAAAATAAAAACCCTCTTATCTCTGGCAGGGTAAAAAAAGGTTATAAATAAAAACCCCGCCCAGATTCTTTAACGGGGTTTTACTTCTTCGGGATGAGGCGGAAGGTATTTAACTTACAATTGTTGGGTTTCATTATGCTGCCTTCTTAGCTTTCTCTTCGGCGCCTGTTACCTCAATAGGTATCCTCTTTGGGAGCGCAGCCTTCTCACAAGGCATCATAATCTCCACGATGCCGTTTTTATAAGTGGCATTGACCTTATCTGTTTTTACACCTTCTGGGAGTGTTATGATTCTCTCAAATGAACCATAACCTGCTTCGCATAAGATATAATCTTCGCCTTTTACCTCTTTAGAAGTCTTCTTCTCGCCTTTAATGATGAGCTCATTGCCAACTACAGAGATATCTACATCTTTCGGATCAATACCCGGAAGTTCAGCACGGACTACTATATTCCCTTCTTTCATATAGCTTTCTACAGCCGGATACCATGTCTCTCTCAGAAGGCTGCTGGTCAAGCCGCCTCTTGTGCCAAATGTTCTTTTGAAGAGTTCATCCATCTCTTGATGAAGGGTGGAGAGCTCTTTTAAAGGGCTCCATTTTCTGAGTGCCAACATATATATCACCTCCTCATAAACTTCCGCCTCATCCTTATAGTAATAATATAGCTCTGTTTTTCTCAGCTGTCAAGGTGTGTGTGGCTTTGTAAGAGACGATAAAATGTTGCTATCGAAAACCAAGGGACAACCCCTATATTATTTTATTCCCCTCACCCTACCCTCTCCCCCTCCCTTTAATTCCCTCCCCCTTGCAGGGGGAGGGATAGGGTGGGGGTAGGGAGAGGAATTAGGTGAGGGGGTCGTTCCCTTTTACAAAAAACTATTTCACCCTTTTGTCACAAACCTTAACGGGGGCTGCTCACCAGCAAAAGAGCGCCCTCCTTCGTCTCAATCCCGGCCCTCTCTGAATGTCCTGTGTCCGTCTCAGAAACAAGATGACGCCCTGTCCTGTTTAAGGCTGCCATGACTGATTCAAGCTGTCTCTGTAATGCCACAATCTGCGCCTGCTGTTCTGCGATTTGCTCTTTCAGCCCGGAGATTTCCTCCTCTTTCTGAACCTTGAGCTCCTGCACAGCCTTTACAAGCGGTGCTATGAAATCAGTGTAGCGGAGGGAGAGCTTGTGGTCTTTATCCTCCCCTCTTCCAAGGATGCTGTATTTATTGCCAAGGATTGCCTCAATATCCTGAGCAGAAAAGCCGAGGTGAATCCTGTCATCGCCTTCTTTCATATTGTATTCTATCGGTTTTAAAGAGGTGATAAAATCAAGGCCAAGGCTTAAATCCTTGATATTCTTCTTTGCCCTTATGTCCGAGAGGTTTGACCATGCAACCTGCCCGCCGATTACAGTAACATCAACGTTGCCTATGCGGACCTTGTTTGAGGCATCTACAACAGCGCCATAGCCAATCGCAGTGGCATTGGTGAGAGCGTTTGTGGATGCATTCGCACTGTAGCCAATAAAGGTATTCTGTGAGCCTGTGGTGTTAGAATTTCCGGCATACATACCAAAAGCCGTGTTGTAGTAGCCTGTCGTGTTGTAGTAGAGGCTCTGTACCCCGCTCGCCGTGTTGTCGTAGCCTGTCGTGTTGGAGACGAGGCTCTGATACCCGCTCGCCGTGTTGGAGAAGCCTAACGTGTTATAGTAGAGGCTATATACCCCGCTCGCCGTGTTGGAGAAGCCTGTCGTGTTATAGTAGAGGCTACTTACCCCGCTCGCCGTGTTGGAGGTGCCCGTCGTGTTGGACTTGAGGCTACTTCCCCCGCTCGCCGTGTTGTAGGAGCCCGTCGTGTTGTTGTAGAGGCTACTTCCCCCGCTCGCCGTGTTGTAGGAGCCCGTCGTGTTGTTGTGGAGGCTACTTACCCCGCTCGCCGTGTTGCCGCCGTAGCCTGTCATCGTAAGGTTTCCTGCATTGACTCCTGCAAAGAAGTTGTTTGTGCCATAGGTATGAATAAGTGTATATGCGCCGGATTTGATAATTCCGGTGGTCGCAGTTGTGGAAGGCAGCCTCAGATTCCCTGTAATCTCAAGCTGCTCATTGGGACTCGCTGTGCCGATGCCGACCCAATCGGTGTCCGTGGTCAATCTCACCACTGTCCCGTCATCTGTCCAGCCTCCCCCTCCACCTGCGCCCACATCATCTGTCTCACAAACAACTGTCCCGTCAACATTCACTGTCCTGATGCTGCTCCCTGAGGCGCATGTCCCGCTAACGCGGCTCTGCACCTGAGCATTATTGATTTGAGTGGTCCCAACAGAGCCGGCAGCGATCTTTGCTGAACTCACAGCAGAGTCAGCCATCTGGAGCGTGCCAACGCCGCCTGTCGCAATAGAGAGCGATACATCACCGCTTGTCCCGCCGCCTGTCAGCCCTGTGCCAGCAGCAACGCCTGTAATGTCTCCTATCCCGGGTTCACCCTGCGGCCCCTGTAGTCCCATCGGACCGGTTGCGCCAACAGGCCCTTCAACTCCTTGCGGGCCTTCTGGTCCCTGAGGGCCAGTCGCGCCTATTGAACCAGTTAAACCTATCGCTCCCTGTGGCCCTTCTGGACCCATCGGACCGGTTGCGCCAAGAGGCCCTTCAACTCCTTGCGGGCCTTCTGGTCCCTGAGGGCCAGTCGCGCCTATTGGACCAGTTAAACCTATCGCTCCCTGTGGCCCTTCTGGACCCATCGGACCGGAGATACCTTGAGGTCCTTGCGGCCCCTCTGGCCCAGCAGGCCCTTGTGTCAACGACGGCAAAAGAGTCACGCTTAAATCATTATTCCCTGGGACAACTGTGACAGTCCTGGTATCGGCATTCCAGCCGCTATTTGATATCTGCACAGTTATTAAATGCTCACCCTCTGTAAGGCTTACGCTCATGGGAGTGACCTTGCCTGTTGATGCGCCGTCCACTATTACCTCTGCCCCTGAGGGGAAGGATGTAACCTTCAATGCCCCTGTAGCCGCAAAGGAAGAGGTTGGCTGTAAAGACTGTAAAGACACGGTAAAAACAAACAGCAGAATTGATAGAATCTTTCTCATAACAAAACCTCCTTTCTTGTATTGTTTTTGGAATTTAATTTGAGGGACTTCCCATATTTTTTTATAGGGGTAAAAAAACAGCGCAATCCTTTACGCCACATATTCAACTCCCCTCTTCACTTGTCATGCTGAAGCTTGAAGGCGCCAAGAAAAATGGGCATTCATATACATATAGAGCAACAAACATGCCATCCCCTTTAAAAAGTAAATCTTTAGCAAAATCTATACAGTTCAAATAGTTGCGCTAAGCTAAAAGGCATGAAAAGTATAATTGCCTTCAAGCGCTGATGGAAGCTTCCCGCCACATGGCGACATAGCGCCGCTATCTGTTTTTTTTGGGAAACTATGCTTCATTCTATTCTAAAGTTAAATCCTGTCCATCCCTCGAAAGTGGGGTGTGGCATAGATAGGGTCAAGATGCTGCTGTTTCTCCAAATACTGAAAGGATGTATCCTGCAATCTCACCTACGAGGTCATATTCTCCAGCATCGGTTATGAGCACAGGAACGATATCACCCGGAGAGGCCGTGCCTTTATTTATGTAGGTGATGCCGTCAATATTGTCGGGGGCCTGCTGCATAGAACGGCCGCATAAAAGAAATTCACTTTCCTCGCTTACGCCTTCTACAAGAGGACATTTATTCTTTCCTAAAAGAAGCCTGTTTTTCTCTTTTGCTACCTTTGCCTGAGCCTTCATAATCTTTTTAATCCTGAATTCTTTTACATTCTCTGGAATCTGCCCCTTCATCTTAAACGCAGGCGTGTCCTCTTCTCTGGAATATTGAAATACGCCGAGCCTGTCAAACCGGGTCTCTTTTACAAAACTGAGAAGCTCTTCAAATTCTTCTTCGGTCTCTCCTGGAAAGCCCACAATAAGGGATGTCCGCAGTGCTGCATCAGGCATTTCCTGCCTTATCAGTTTAATAGTGTCTTTTATCTGAGCCTTTGTAAGATTTCTATTCATTGCCTTGAGAATCTTGTTATTTATATGCTGGATTGGCATATCTATATATTTGCAGATTTTTTCCTCATCCCTTATGAGCCTTATAAGGCCTTTTGTAATCCTGCTTGGATAAAGATAGAGGAGCCTGACCCACTTAATACCCTGTACCTTTACTGCTTTTTTAAGAAGGCTTTCTAATCCTGTTGAGTCGTCTATATCCATGCCATAAGAGGTAGAGTCCTGGGCAATAAGATTTATCTCTTTAACGCCCTGGGATGCGAGATTTTCTATTTCTTTGATAACAGAGTTGAGCGGCCTGCTCCTGAATTCACCCCTAATGGCCGGAATGGTGCAGTAGGAACAGTGATTGGAGCATCCCTCTGCAATTTTTACATACGCTGAATATCTTGGAGTGGCCAGTATCCTCGGCGTGTCGTAGTCATGCACATATTCAGGGATACCGGCGATGACCCGTTGAGTTGAGCCGTTTCTGATAATATCGGAAATTTTGGGATATTCTCCTGTGCCGATGAAAAAATCCACTTCAGGCATCTCCTTTGCCAGTTCATCTTTGTATCTTTGCGTAAGGCACCCGGCAACAATCAGAAGCCTGCATCTGCCGGTTTCTTTATACTGCGCGAGCCTTAAGATTGCCTCAATGCTTTCTTTCTTTGCATCGCCGATAAACCCGCAGGTGTTGACAATCAGGATGTCCGCATCTTTCTCGCTGGCTATCAACTCAAAATTATCCTGCTTGAGTATTCCAAGCATTACTTCCGAGTCCACAAGGTTTTTAGGACAACCGAGGCTGGTGAGGCAGATTTTGTCAGGGTGTTTGGGCATAGTGTGCAGGTATTTTGTGGTTGCTTATCTTGAGTTAAACTGACATGACAAACTGTTCTATGGAGTTAACCTTTTTGATAAGCTCTTCCGGGCTCTTATGTGTCTGGATATCTTTTTTGAGTTCTTCTAAACGATACTCAATATCCAGTTTAACTTTTTCCTCCAGAAACGAATGCTTGAATTCCTCGGAAAATAGCTGTTGTTTAACGTATTTCTCTGCAATATTCATTTTTCACCTCTCCATGATTTTCTTATAGCTTTTGCCTTTTCAATCTCGTTATTAGGGGTCTTTTGCTCCTTTTTCACAAAGCCATGCGTAAATATAATTTGCTTCTCTGCCTCATAAAAGTAGAAGCTTCTCAAAATCCTATTCTCAAAGCTTACCCGCAGTTCAAATATTCCATCTTCCAAATGCTTGGACAAATTTTCTTTGGGCTGCATTCTGCTGTTCTTCAATTCTACTAACTTCTCAATGTATGCGAATATTTTAGCACGTTCCTTGTCGGATAAGCTATCCAAAAATTCAATCATTGGGACTTTGCCATTAACTTCGGCAAAATCGTAAGTGAATTTCATTTATTGCCTCACTTGCCGTTAATCCCTCATATTCACGCACTGCAAACTCACCCCCAAATCCTTTGTCTTAAGAATCTGGATTGTTTCCTGCAGGTCGTCTATCTTTTTGCCCGTTACCCTTACCTGGTCATCCATTATCTGCGCCTGAACCTTAAGCCCAGATTTTTTAATCACCTCTGCAATCTCTTTTGCCTTTTCCTTCTGGATGCCCTGAAGGATTTTTATAACCTGTCTTTTAAGCCCGCCGGATGCGTCTTCAACCTTGCCGTACTCCAGAGACTTTAGCGAAATTCCCCTTTTTACAAATTTGCCCTGCAACAGGTCTATTACGGTCTTCAGCCTGTTGTCGCTATCGCCAATGACGGTTATCTCCTCTTTTTTTTCCCATTTTATCTCGCTTTTACTCCCCTTAAAGTCAAAGCGCTGGCTTATCTCCTTTATGGCCTGATTTACTGCGTTGTCAACCTCCTGCGGGTCAACCTTTGAAACGATGTCAAATGACGGCATAATAACCTCCGGTTTTGATTTGCGATTTACGATTTGCGATTTACGAATGTAAAAACAGGAAATTGGAAACCGAAAATCGTAATCACATATTCTTTTTTGCGGTCTTTTTGGAAGCTGCTCCTATGGATGTGGCCGATTTGATGACCTGATTTGATATAACCCAAAACTCCTGTTTTTGCGGCAGCTTTGTGCAAAATTTGATTATATCCAACGCCAATTTCTTGGTCTTATTTGCTAATAGGTTCTTATTCATTTTAAATCACAAGCAATCGTAAATCGCAAATCGAAAATCGAAAATGTATCTTACGGTTTCACCACCTTTACCCCTTCCGGAATCTTGAATTTAAAAATGTTGCCGGAGAGGGATTGATTTGTTTTAATATTTTCAAAAACCACTTTAGTTTCATTTCCCAAAAAATCGTAAACAATAGTTTTTGCCACAAGGAAAGTTTTTTTATCCACTGCGATATAGAGTTTCTGAACATTCGGCTGCGGCACCTTTGGATTAAGTTTTAAAAGGTATGCGCTATTGTCATTTTCTGATAGTTCTATATCAAAATCCTTTTTTAGATTTCCTATGCCTGCAAGAAAATTGTTTGATATGTATGTTCCATATGCTGCAACATCGCCTGTTATAACCTGGCCAATATCCTGTTGATATGCCCATAGGGTTTTGCCATCGCTTACTATTACATCCTTGCTCGGTGACTTATACTCCCATTTCATCATACCCGGTTTTTTAAAATACACAATCCCTTCTGCCTTCCGTGTCTCTTTTATTGAGGCAGAGGTTGTGAACTGTGTAAAGTTTGCCCGAATATCCTGAATGCCGTCGTAGGTCTTCTGAAGTTTTGAAATGATGACGGTAAGGTCATCGGCGTAGGCGACAAGAGGCAGAATCCAGAATCCAGAAGTCAGCATACAGAATAAATACAACAAGAAACAAAGAACTTTCTTTTTTCTCTCCTGAATTTTGAATTCTGAATTCTGAATTCTCATCTCGTTATTCCTCACTCACCCCTCCTTCTTTCCTCATCAGCACCTCTCTCGGTCTGCTCCCTTGTGCCGGGCCTACAATGCCCTCGGCCTCCATTTTTTCTATTATTCTTGCAGCGGTATTGTAGCCTATTCTAAGCCTTCTCTGGATGTATGAGGTAGATGCCTGCTCCAATTGCATAACGAGCTGAACTGCCTCGTCATATCGTTTATTAAACTCTTCTCCAAGGTCATCCTCTCCGTATGTCTTTTCTTCTACCCTTGCCTCTGATATGGCCTTGTCATAAGCGGGTTTGCCCTGCTTCTTCAAGAAGTCTGTGACCAGTTTAATCTCTGTTTCTGAAATATAGGCGCCGTGTATTCTTCTCAGCCTTGATGATCCCGGCGGCAGAAAGAGCATATCGCCTTCGCCGAGCAGCGTCTCTGCGCCGCCTGTATCAAGGATTGTCCTTGAATCTGTCCGGGATGCAACCTGAAGCGATAGTCTGGCAGGAAAATTTGCCTTGATAAGCCCTGTTATGACATCTACAGACGGTCTCTGGGTTGCAACTAATAGATGTATGCCTGCTGCCCGTGCCATTTGAGAGAGCCGGACAAGCGACTCCTCAACCTCTTTTCCTGCTGCCATCATTAAATCAGAGAGTTCATCTATTACCACCACGATGAAGGGGAGCCTGCGGTGAATTTCCTTATCCTCGTCTCTGGAACCCTCTTCATCGAAGAGCTGATTGTATTTGTCAATGCTCTTTGTGCCTTTCTCTGCCATGAGTTTATATCTCTCGCCCATTTCATTCACCATGCCCCTTAATACTACGGCAGCCCTTTTTGCCTCAGTGACAACAGGGGTTAAAAGATGAGGTATGCCTTCGTAAGCAGAAAGTTCAAGCATCTTTGGGTCTATCATCAGAAACCGGACATCAACAGGCGTTGCCTTATAAAGTATGCTTATAATGATGTCATTGACCGTAACGCTCTTGCCGGCGCCTGTTGCGCCTGCCATGAGAAGATGCGGCATCTTTGCAAGGTCAGCCACAAAAGAAGCCCCGGTGATATCCTTTCCAAGCGCAAAGGTGAGCTTAGAATGGCTTTTTGCATACGTCTGACTTTCCAATATCTCCCGGAGATAAATCTTCTGCTTGGCGGTATTCGGCACTTCTATGCCAACCACTGCCTTGCCGGGGATTGGCGCAATTATGCGAATAGATGCAGCCCTCATTGCAAGGGCAAGGTCGTCTGCAAGATTGATAATGCTTGCTACCTTCACCCCAGGGGCCGGCTCAAACTCATACATGGTTACAACAGGCCCTGGTGTTACTGCCAATACCTGACCCTCAATGCCATAGTCTTTAAGTTTTTTCTCAAGGATTTTGGAGGTTGTATGAAGCGCCTCTTCATCAAGGGACTGCGCCTTCTCAGGAGGGCTGTCTAAAAAGGAGATAGGAGGAAGCTGGAATTCTCCTCCACCAGAGGCGGATGCCTTTAAAAATTCAAAGTGTTCCTGCGCAGGCTCTTTTTGCTTTGGCTGTTTTTTAGGGGCAGGCGGGACAATAATAGCCGGGCGGCCTACCTTCTTTTGAACAGGCTTTTCTAATTCCTCTTCCTCATCTATCGGTTCCTCCCCTATTTCTTCCTTTTCCGCTCTTTTTTCTATTTTAGATTCGTGCCTCTTCTGCTGAATAGCCTGGCATGTATCATAGCCTTTGCTGATAATTTCTACGGCTGAAATGCCTGTGGCAAAGATGGTAGAGCCTATAAACATGGCTGTAAGAACGATGAGTGTGCCTGTATAGCTTAAATAATTCCAGAGGAAGAGACATACATATTGCCCTACTATGCCTCCGCTGGCGGTGTCGCTGCCAATAAGACTGCTTAAAAGTCCGGAGAATGATAAAAGAAGAAAGAAAAGGCTTATGGGAATAGACAGCCTGAAATTAAATTCCCGCCTTATTAAAAACTCCAGCGCAAGGATTATGGTAAGGATAGGGAATATGTAGGCTGAATAGCCTACGATCTTAAATAAAACCCATGCGGTGTATCCGCCGACAACCCCGCCCCAGTTGGAAGAGATGTTTATTGATGAGTAAGAAAGGAGGCTGATAATGGCAAATAGTGAAACTGCAAGAAGGGCAATGCCTATTACCTCTTGTTTGAGTCCCCTTTTTTTTTCTTTGGAGTTAGCCATAATATGAGACAGGTTAAGAAAAAAATAGGTTTAGGTTAAGGAAAAAACAAAAAATACTTTTTCTTATTTTTGTATTTCTAAACCTCAACTTTAACCTTAACCTCAACCTTTCTTTTATATCTTTGGCAGTGTTATTCCCACCTGAGACTGATACTTGCCTTTTTTATCTTTGTAAGACACCTCCGGCGCCTCATCGCTTTCAAAGAATAAAACCTGCGCAATGCCTTCATTTGCATATATCTTTGCAGGCAGAGGCGTTGTATTTGAAATCTCAAGGGTTACAAAACCTTCCCACTCCGGCTCAAACGGGGTAACATTGGTTATGATGCCGCATCTTGCGTAGGTGGATTTGCCAACGCATATGGTCATGACATTTCGCGGAATTCTAAAATACTCTACACTTCTTCCGAGGGCAAAAGAATTTGGCGGAATGATGCAGACATCTCCTTTGAAGTCCACAAAGGATTTATTGTCAAACTCCTTTGGGTCAACAACGGCATTATTCACATTCGTGAATATCTTGAATTCGTCTGAGATGCGGATGTCATAGCCATATGATGAAACGCCGTAGGATATGCAGCCTTTGCGCACCTGTTTTTCCTCAAACGGTTCAATCATCTTTGAATTATGCTCCACAGACATCTTCCTAATCCATCGGTCATTTTTTATCATGTCAAAAGCCTCCTGAATATAGTCTTACGAATTATATAAATGTAAAAAAGATACCGTAAATTGATAAAGAAGGCAAATGGAAAAATATTCCCTCCCCCTTTATCCCCTTTTATGGGGACAGTCCGCCTTTGGCGGATGAAATCTGTCCCCACAGGGGGACAGGGGGAGGGCGAGGTTTTTAATCGCTATTTTACGGTAAGGTAGCAAGCGGCAAGACGCACCTTGAGAACCTTAAGGAACGGAATAGGGTAAAACAACTCTGCGTTTTTTTAGGATAAAAATTCAGATAACTTTTTCCGCGAAAAAGGAGGAGTGTATATTTAAAAAAAACTCCTCCTTAATCACAGTTATTGACCACTATTGTTAAGGTAGATATCCGTCCGTAAATGTCAGCATAAATGCGATGACGGCATCTTCCTCTGCATCAGTAAGGCCGAGGTTGCCCACAAAGCTGCTGTCCATGGTTTGCGGTATCTCCGGCGCAGGCCAGCAGGTGGTTCCGAACCCGGGGTCGAGATTGCCAAGGGCAGGTGCGCAGGGAGCGAGAATGTCGCGGGTGTTGTAGAAGTGTACGACCTGCTTCAGGGTCTTCAGGACACCGTTGTGCATATAGGGTGAAGTAAGCTCCACATTACGAAGATGCGTAGTCTTGAACTTTCCATCTTCTCTATGATCCATCACGAAGGGGTTGACTCCGAGGCCAAGGTCGATGGGGATCGGGTTCAGCAAAGAAAAGGGATATTCTCTGTTTGTCGGCAATCCGATGTTGTGAAATTTGAAATCCGTGAACACCACCGGCCTTCCATTGTCATCATGACAATGGGCGCATTTGCCGCTGCCTGAGAATAGCCTGCGGCCCATGTTTTCCTGCGGCGTCAGTGTGTACAGACCGGATAGATAGGCGTCGAATTTTGATGTAAACTTGTTAAGCGCGCTTGTGCCTTCAAATGCGGCAATAGAGGCAGCCATGCAGTTATAGGAAGTATCTGTATTGGCTAAGTTGAAGGCATTTGGTCCGCATACCTGTTCGAAGAGAGAGGCATAGGTTGCCAGTGCAATCTTTGCGATTACCTGTGCCCTTGAGGTATTGTTCATCTCCACCGGATTCAGGAATGGTCCCTTTGCCTGCTCAGTCAGGTCGGCTGCACGGCCATCCCAGAACTGGCCGCCATGGATGCCGCCTTTAGGGGTAAATGTCGGAAAGAACACGGCGTAGGCAGCGCTGGGCGAGTTACGGGTGCCGAACCGGCCGGGTATCACACCTTCTGATACGGGCAGGTTTTTATCCGGATCTGTAAAACCAACGGCCGGGTCATGACAGCTTGCGCATGACTGTCCTGCAGGTTCCGAAAGATTTACATCAAAAAACACATCTTTCCCCAACTGTTGCTGCGGGGTAAGACTTTGGGCAAATACAGTTCTTCCGAAGATGGTCAACAGCGCAGCTATTGCAAAAAGCAGAAATCCTCTTACCATTTTTTTGCTAATCATTTTACATCCTCCTTTTATAAAGTATTTTGCAATGCTCAACATTTCGTCATCTCTATAAAATAAAAAGAGACGGTGTCCATCGCATACTTCAGTTGTTCTTTATAACACCCCTCCTTTTAAAAATGTGAAAATATCCCTATTTTCCTTGCAACCTGAGTGTTGTATGTGTTGAACGTTACTCAGCTGCAATTTTGCAAAGGTTAGCACAGTTTTTCTTCGTGTCAAGTTTGTAAGCATCTTTTTGATTACCCTTGACACAGAATATAATTTAAGGTAAAGATACATCACAATTAAATATTGTATTTGGGTGATCCCGATATTATATCAGGATAGAATAGGGAAGAGGGTGAAAATCCCTCACGGACCCGCCACTGTGAACGGTACGAAATCTGCACCGAAAGCCACTAGTTTTTACTGGGAAGGCGTCAGAGAGTAGGATAGAACCGTAAGTCAGGAGACCTGCCCAGATACGTTAGTATGCCTCACATAAGTCTTCGATGGTAAAGAAGGTGAGGGTTAATGGCGTTTATGTTAATCCCCGGCCTTTCAGAAATTGAAGGCCGGGGATTTTTATTTTAGTAGTTTGCCCATTTATGGGCGTTTTTAAAAGCGCCGATAAATCGGCAGACTACAATCGCTCTGAAGTCTGGAGTCTCGCATGACACGCATCACGCACAACGCATCACGCACAACGGCAGTTCTCATCCTCGGTCACGGCAGTCCTGTGCCAAAGGCAAATGAGACTCTGCGGGAAATTGCGCATGCTGTCAAGATAAAGGGCGGTTATGATATTGTTCAGCCGGCCTTTCTGCAATTTGAACATCCGAATTTTGCAGAGGCAGTGGATATCTTGGCACAGCAGGGAGTTCAGAAAATAATCGTTCATCCTTATTTTCTTTATATGGGCGCCCATGTTACAAAGGACATTCCTTTTGAGATAGGCACTGTCAAAAAGAAATATCAAAATCTTGAGATTATCCTTGCGTCCCATCTTGGCTATCACGAAAAACTGGTGGATGTGGCTGTGGAGAGGATTGGGGAAGCGATGGGGCAGAGGTTTGAGGTTAGAGGCGAGAGGCAAAAACACGGAAACAATTATCCAGCCTCCAGCCTCCAACCTCCAGCCTCCAACTTTTTTGCGGGGCAGCATCCCATTGAGGCAGAAAGCTTCCGTCTTATAAGCGAGCAGCTTGATGAATCAAGATTCGATGCGTTTGAATTGCCGATTGTGAAAAGGCTCATCCATACCACTGCGGATTTTGAATATGCGGATTTGGTCAGGTTCGGCAATGGCGCAATTGAGGCAGGCATAGATGCAATTTCAAAAGGCGCTGATATAATTACTGATGTGAGGATGGTAGAGGTTGGAATAAGCAGGGAAAGGCTGAATAAGTTCGGCGGCAAGGCGAGATGTTTTGTGGCGGATGAGGATGTAGCGCAATATGCGAAAGAGGCCGGTATTACAAAAACAGCAGCAGCGATGCAAAAGGCGTTTGAGGTTAGAGGGTGGAGGCATGAGGCCTTTGCCTCTAACCTCCAACCTTCACCCTCATCCCCGATTGTTGCAGTAGGTAATGCGCCGACTGCGCTACTGGAACTTATAAAGATGATAAAGGCCGGTCAGGCAGCTCCGGCGCTGGTTGTCGGTGTTCCGGTCGGCTTTGTTGACGCGGAAGAATCAAAGGAAGAACTGATGAAACTGAATATTCCGTATATCTCCATCAAAGGGAAAAAAGGCGGCAGCACCGTGGCCGTGGCAATTGTGAATGCGCTGCTGATGTTAGCAGAAGGCAAAGCCGTGAACCGTGACCGTGTTCCGTGTCCGTAAAGACAAAAAGGGGTTTGAAGTAGTTTTTACACGGTCACGAATCACGGACACGGAGGACGATATGTATGCACATACCTGACGGATATTTAAGCCCCAAGACATGCGGCGTATTATATGCGGCAATGGCGCCGGTCTGGTATCTATCTGCGCGAAAGGTTCAAAAGACCTTGCATGCAAAACAGATACCGCTTCTTGCCCTGAGCGCCGCATTTACCTTTGTTATTATGATGTTCAACATTCCTATTCCAGGCGGCACTACCGGCCACATGGTTGGCGGCGTTGTGGTGGCATCCGTGCTTGGGCCGTGGGCAACGGTCATATCGCTGTCTCTGGCGCTCACGATTCAGGCGCTTTTGTTTGGCGATGGAGGCATTACAACACTTGGCGCAAACTGTTTTAATATGGCATTCCTGATGCCTTTTGCAGGCTACTATGTATATCATATTATTGCTGCCGGCAATCCGGGTCAAAGAAGAAAATGGGTTGCGCTTTTTATTGCAGGTTATGTTGCCATGAATATTGCCGCCCTTGCCGTTGCAGTTGAATTGGGCATACAGCCTCTTATAGCAAGTTCGCCTGACGGGAGGCCGTTGTATGCGCCATATCCTTTATCAGTTACAATACCTGCAATGGCCGCAAGCCATCTCATGTTCTTCGGTCTTGTTGAGGCAATTGGCACTGCTATGGTTGTTTCCTATGTCTTCAAAACAAATGAGGCTATGCTCTACAAGCCTGCACATAATCCTTTAAAGCCGCTGTGGATAGCGCTCATAATCCTGATAATTCTTACACCATTGGGCCTTTTAGCTAAGGGCACTGCATGGGGCGAATGGGCATCCGAGGAATTAAAGTCTATATTAGGGTATGCGCCGGCAGGACTTCAAAGGCTGGAAGGTTTGTGGACAAGTATAATGCCTGGTTATAATATTCCTGGTTTTGACAGTCCAATGAAATCGACCCTTGGTTATGTTGTTTCCGCTGCGCTTGGCAGCGCACTGATTGTGCTGACAATATATATTGCAGGCAGGATATGGAAAAGGTAAACCCCGTTAGAAGCATGCCTATGACTTTAGACCGATTTTTTGTGAGAAGGTTCAAAGAATGCATTTCTCCGGAAGGAAATTATGGGACTTTCTAACGGGGTAAATATTCCAGAATGGCTTAAAACTACCGGAGTTGCCGCATGTCCATGCTGCAGCATCGGCAGGGGCAAGGGTTTTATTGAAAAAAACATAGCAGCCATTGCCTCTTTTATAAAAGAGGTTCTGGAACCGGAGGGTTTTGCAAATAAGAATGGCTTGCTGCAGCAAATTGACCCAAGGGCGAGGCTTTTGGGCATACTGTTATTCATGCTTACAGCAGCCCTTCTCAAGAGCGCGTTGTCAATTATATTGCTTCTATCGCTTGTTATCCTTATGGCGGCTGCTTCAAGGGTAAATGCAATGATTTTATTAAAGAGGGCGCTGCCGGTTCTTATATTTACACTTTTTCTGGTTCTGCCTGCTGTGTTTAATTTTATAAACCCAGGCGCCCCTGTTATAACCATATCCGCACGGGATGCCTTTCCTTTGTATATATCAAAACAAGGATTGGAAGGAATAGCCGTATTTTTATTGAGGGTAGGGGCAATGGTTTCTTTATTGTCGCTCTTTATGCTTACAACGGCATATTCGGATGTCTTCAGGGCGCTGCAAACTTTTCCTATCCCTAAAATCTTTGTCGCAGCCCTTTCCATGACATTCAGATATATCATGGTTCTGATAAAGGTTGCAGAGGACAGCCATCTGGCAAGAAAGGTGCGGACTATAAAACCATCAACATTAAAGCAAGGCCGCGGCTGGCTGGCCTCAAGGATATGGTTTATCATAGAGCGGTCTATGGAGACGGCAGAAGATGTTTACCTTGCCATGACCGCGCGGGGATTTATGGGTGAGATAAAAACAATGACGATATTTGAGATGAAAGGCCGGGATTATGGGTGGATAGGGTTTTCTCTCTTCATTTTATTTTTATCAATGCAATTATGAATGAACCGTTGTTTGATATAAAAGGCGTCAGTTATCGTTATAGCGACAAATATATCGGCCTGAAAGATATAACTATGCAGATTCATAGCGGCGAGAGTCTTGCGATACTCGGCGCTAACGGCAGCGGAAAATCGACACTCTTAAAAATAATGGCAGGCCTTGTATTTCCTTCTTTCGGTTCTGTAATAGCCCTTGGTAAGCCTTTGACGCAGGATATATTGAGCGGAGAATTTGCCGGATTTTTTAGGAGCAAGGTTGGTTTTGTATTCCAGGAGCCTGATGTGCAGGTTTTCTGCCCCACGGTATGGGACGAGATTGCATTCGGCCCATTGCAACTGGATATACCAAAGGATGAAGTAATAAAGCGGGTTGAGGATGTGCTTGATATGCTGGGCATCAGGGCTTTAAAGGAGAGGCAGCCGCATCACTTAAGTGGCGGCGAAAAAAAGAAAGTCGTTCTTGGCGCTGTTCTCTCTCTGAATCCTGATATACTCCTTTTGGACGAGCCGACAAACGGCCTTGACCCGAGGACGCAGGTCTGGTTGTTTGAGCTTTTGGCAGGATTGAGAAAATTTAAAAAAACTGTAATAATGGCAACCCATGATTTGAGCATCGTAGAGGACTTGACTGACAGAGTGGCAGTATTGAGCGAGGAGCATACAATTGTGGCGGACGGAACCCCGGCAGAGATTTTGAAAGACAAAGATATGCTCCTCAAGGTCAACATAATCCATGAGCATACTCACAGGCACGGAGATGTTGTTCACATACACAGCCACGGGCCTTTTGCGCGGCATGATGAACATGAAGATAAGCAATAAGGCAAGGCAGTGCATTATACAAACAAAAACTATGAGAGGAGGTTAATATGGTGAAGAAGCTGTTTGTTATGTTGTTAGCGGCGTTGTTTGTGTTCTCAAATCAGTGGGCAGGGGCGGCTGAAGAAAAGAAAGAATTGAAAAGGTCTGATATCAATAGCGAGTTGGAAGATCTTAAGCATCGGGTGGAAGACCTTGAGAAAAGGGTAAAAAGCACTGAAGTGGTTGACGAGCTTGGCCATAAATTTCATCCGATTCACAGCATCTATGGTTTAAAGATAGGTGGCGGGCTTACCGTAACAGCTCAAGGTGTAATGCATAGCAAGGCCAATAATCAAAGGGGCGCAGGCGCAATATCGGCGGATATTGCATTGGAATCGCCTGTTGGAAAGGACGGCAGGGCAGTGGCTGTTCTTGATTTCCGGAGGGGGCCCGGGCTGCAAAACCTGCCTTCATTTTTTACCTCTCCGAATGGCAATACCTCTGGTACAAATGCTGATATTGAATCATTTGATAACGATCAAATCCATGTTACTCAGTTTTATTATGAGCACAACATAGCCGCTGGCTTGACGGCCTCCATTGGCCAGTTGGACATTACCGGCTATTTTGATGCCAATGAGTTTGCAAATAATGAAAGGGATCAATTTCTTGCCAACCTGTTTGTAAATAATCCTACAATTGAATTTGGCGGCTCTGCCGATTTTTACAGCCCAGGCATAAGGCTTACTTATGGGCCTGTTGAGGCTATGGATATAACAGTGGGCGCATTTGAAGGCAATGGCGATTATAATGATATGTTTAATAAGCCATTCCTTATGGCAGAACTGAATTTTAAAATAGAACCCTTTGGCAAAAAAGGCAATTACAGGGCATATTATTGGAATAGGCAAGGCCGTGATTCTTTGACGAATACAGCTAATCCCAATGATACAAACCTGCTAAGGGCAGAAAACAAAGGTGTGGGATTGAGCATAGACCAGGCCATTATAGATACAATTGGTGTATGGCTCCGGGGAGGCATTCAAAGGGAAAAGGTTGCTCAGTTTGACAGGTTTGTCGGCGGCGGATTAAATATTACCGGTGAATCATTTGGCAGGCCAAACGATGCAATAGGAATTGGCTATGGCATAACCCTTATGGGCAAGGATTACAAAGATTATAAAAAGAGTTCTTCTAATTTTGAATCAGGTCCGGAGCATTATATGGAGCTTTACTATAATATTGCAGTTGCTGACGCTGCGCAGAATACAGGATTTCATATTTCTCCTGACATTCAATATGTGATGAACCCCGGTGGCGACACCAATGCGACAAAACTGTTTATATATGGCATAAGGCTTCAGACATTTTTTTAAAACTATGAAAGGAGGGCTAATACTATGGAAAGAATAATAAGCAGAGAAAACGGTTTAATGGGAACACTATCGCAGGCGCTCGTGATTGTGGGAGTGGCATTTGCAATGGTAGTCATTGCATACGGCATGGAGTCCGTTGTCCCTGGTGTGCATGACGCATTTCATGATTTTAGGCATACCATTGGAATGCCGTGTCACTAAAGGCAGTAGTATAGAGTCAGAGGGTCATAGAGTCAAAGTATAAGAAAACTCTGACGCTCTGACTCTTTGTTACTTTGACTCTATTTTCTGAGGAGGTTTTATGCATTTTCAATCCATTGATTGGAAGAAAGGTATTATATTAGGTGGTGTCGCAGGTGTATTGTGGGGCTGGGTAGCTCTGGCTGTTAATGCTATGAGTGGTGTATTCACTTTTGAGAATAGCCTGCTTCATAATTTGATTGGTTTTGCCATAGGCGGGATTATTTTTGGCATTGTTGTTAGCGGATTTATGCGGCTGTTGCATGAATGGCTGCCTTTTAAGAATATCTTATTGAATGCTATTTTGCTTTCTTCTGTTTTGTGGTTGTTGCTCAGGATTGGCGGCGTTATGCTGTCATCTGTTGAGCCAGACAGGTACCACCTTATAACAGCCCAGTCTGTGCAAGGCTTTGTTCTGGCGGTTATCATGGGATGTATTTTAGGATTTTTGTGGAAGATAAAAAGCAAAGAAGCTTAAGAAAAGGCTATACAACAGGCGCCTGTGCGGCCGCTGCAAGCAAGGCAGCGGCCATTGCATTTTTGGCCAAGGAAAAGGTTAAGGATGTTGAAATAACCCTGCCGGTTGGTAAGGCGATTATTATTCCTATCCATAGATGCGCGATAGAAAGGTGGCAGGCAATTGCCTCTGTAATAAAAGATGCAGGCGATGATCCGGACGCGACTAATGGAGCAGAGATAGTAGTTGATTTCAGATTTCGGATTTCGGATTTCGGATTGACCAAAGCATTTCAGTTCACAGTTAACAGTTTACGGTTCACAGTTTATGGCGGAAAGGGAGTCGGCGTTGTTACCAAACCAGGATTGGCAATCCCTGTTGGAGAGCCTGCCATCAATCCAGTCCCGAGAAAGATGATAGAGGATGCAGTAAGAGAGGCATTTACGATTTACGATTTACGAATTACGAATTTAAAATCGAAAATCGAAAATCGTAAATTTTCGGTTACCCTCTCCGTTCCTCATGGCGAAGAGATCGCAAAAAAAACCATGAATGCCCGCCTTGGGATAATCGGCGGCATATCAATCTTAGGGACAACCGGCATTGTTGAACCACTGTCTTTATCTGCGTATCGTCATTCCATAGCCTGCGCCATGGATGTTGCATTAGCATCAGGCTGCAAAGAGATTATATTTTCAACAGGCAGAAGCAGTGAAAAGGTTGCAGAAAAAGAAGCAGGGCTGCCAGAAGAGGCATTTATACTTGTGGGCGACCATATGGGATTTGCGCTCAGAGAAGCAGGGGCAAAGGGTCAAGGGTCAAGGGTCAAGAAAATTACTCTTGTCGGGCAATTTGGTAAATTCAGCAAGCTTGCAGCAGGGCATTTTGAGACACACTGTTCAGATTCCAGTGTTGAATTGGAATTTTTAGCAAGTCTTGCAAAGGATGCTGGCGCCAAGAGAGACATAATCGAAAGTATAAGAAATGCAAATACAGCGCGGCAGGTGTTTTTTATTTTGAAAGAACAAGGATTGGAAAAGGTTTTAAAAGTGGTTTGTAAAAGAGTGAAAAAAAACGCATCAGAGATTGCAAGTATTGATATGGGGTGCGTGTTGGTGGGCTATAATGAAGAGGTTGTTGTTAAACTATGATTTGTATAATTGGTATTGGCATTGAAGGAAAGAGCAGCCTCTCACAGCGGGCATTAGGGCTTATTAAAGGCGCAAGCATGCTTGTTGGCGGGAGGCGGCATCTTGCCTGTTTCCCGGAGTTTAAAGGTAGCAAGATGCCTATTGGCTCCAACCTATATGATGTTTTGAAGGTTTTAAATCTCAAATCTCAAATCACAAATCGCAAATCTGCCGTCGTCCTTGCCACAGGCGACCCGAACTTTTTTGGCATTGCTGATTTTATAATAAAGAAGTTTGGTAAAAAGTCTGTGGAGATAATACCGAATGCCAGTACTCTGCAGGCAGCATTTGCAAGAATAAAGGAAAATTGGAATGATGCCAGATTCTTGAGTCTGCATGGAAGAGATGGGAATATAGATGATGCGATAGATGAGATAATAAAATATGCAAAAGTAGGTATTCTTACGGACCCGGAAAACAGCCCTTCAAAGATTGCAAAAGCGATGGTTGATAAAGGTATAACTCATTACAAGACGTATGTATGCGAGGACTTGGGAACGGAGAAAGAAAGAATCACGCAAGGAACTCTCAAACAGATTGCTGGAAAGAAATTTTCGCCGTTGAATGTTATGGTGTTGATAAAACAGCAAGAGGTTAGAGGCGGGAGGCAAGGACAAAACCCACAACCTCCAACCTCCAACCTTCCTCCTTCTTTCGGCATTCCCGATTCTGCATTCAGCCATTCCAACGGCATGATAACCAAAGAAGAGATTAGGGTGATAAGCTTATCTAAACTTAAACTCAAGAACGACAGTATCTTATGGGATATCGGCGCAGGCTCTGGTTCTTTATCTGTAGAGGCAGCGCTGCTGGCAAGAGACGGAAAGGTTTTTGCTATTGAAAAAGAAAAATCACGAGTAACACATATTGAAAGAAACAAGAAAAGATTTGCAACAACAAATCTTGAGGTTATTAATAAAAATGCCTTGGATGTGCTAAAAGGCCTAACAACCCCAGATGCTGTGTTTGTTGGCGGCGGCGGAAGGGATATTAGTAAAATCCTTGCAGTTTGTTCGAAAAGAATAAGACATGGCGGCAGGATGGTTATAAATGCCATAAGCATTGAGACATTAATGGGAGCAACAGATTTTTTTAAAAAAGCCGGCTGGAATACAGAGACTATTTCAGTAAATATTGCAAAGACAATAGATGTTGCCAGTCTGCATCTTTTTAATGCGCACAACCCTATTTTTATTATAACTGGAGAAAGACCGTGAAGGTCTCTGGTATTTTATATGGGGTTGGGATTGGTCCTGGAGACCCTGAACTTTTGACATTAAAGGCTGTAGCCATATTGAAAAAAGCAGATGTTATTGCAGTCCCAAAATCAAAAGAAGAGGCTGACAGTAGGGCGTTGTCTATAGTTGAGAAGATGGTGGATTGTAAAGGCAAGGAAATTTTAGAACTGATCTTGCCCATGACAAAGGAGAAGGAAATTTTGGCAAAGGCCCGAAAAGAAGTTGCTGCTCTCATATCCGAAAAGTTGAAACAAGGCAAGGTTGTAGCCTGCATTACCCTTGGAGATCCGCTATTCTACAGCACTTTTAGTTATTTGATTCCATTGGTTATGAATGCTTTGCCGGAAGTTACCGTTAAAATAATTCCAGGGGTTTCTTCCATAAATGCTGCATCCAGCGCAGCGCTTTTGCCATTGGCAGAGGCAGATGAAAAGATTGCGGTTATTCCATCTACCTATGAGCAAGAAGGGTTGAAGGAAATCATAAGAGGGTTTGATACAGTTGTGTTAATGAAAGTGAATAGGGTCATGGATAAGGTGCTGACTGTTCTCGAGGAACTTGCCTTAAAAGGCAAGGCGACTTTTGTATCCAGAGCAGGTTGGCCGGAAGAGATGGTGATAAGGGATTTGGATAGTTTGAAGGGTAAGGAGCTGGATTATTTTTCAATGGTGATTGTAAAGAAGTGAAAAACAAAAGAAAACCGAGTGTATTTTTCATCGGCGCAGGCCCTGGCGACCCTGAGCTTATCACAGTAAAAGGTAGGAGGTTTCTAAAAGAGGCGGATGTAGTGGTCTATGCAGGCTCGCTTATACAGGAAAGGGCGCTTTGGTACGCAAAAAAAAGGGCGAAGATTTATAATAGCGCATCAATGACACTGGATGAGATTATGAAAATTATGGTAGAAGCGGTAAAGGCGGGCAAAAAGGTTGTCAGGCTCCATACAGGCGACCCGACTTTATACAGTGCGCTCCGGGAGCAGGCAGATATTCTGGAGGAGGAAGGAATCCATTATGAGATTGTGCCGGGCGTTAGTTCTGCATTTGCCTCTGCTGCTGCGTTAAAAAAAGAACTTACCATGCCGGAGGTTACACAGACTGTTATCTTTACGAGGCTTGAAGGCCGAACCCCTGTGCCTGAAAAAGAAAGGCTGTCTGAGCTTGCAAAACATAATACAACTATATGTATATTTTTAAGCGCCGGAATGATAGACAGAGTGGTCAAAGAACTGAAACAGGGTTATTCAGATAATACTCCAGTTGCTGTTGTTTACAGGGCAACATGGGAAGATGAGAAAATTGTGGAAGGGACATTAAAGGATATTGCCAGAAAGGTGAAAAAGGCAAAGATTAAAAGACAGGCCATGATAATTATAGGAAAAACATTAGGTCAGTGGACTGCCACTGCAGGCAGTAAGCAGAGGGCAAGGGTCAAGGGACAAAAGTCTAAGCTCTACGATAAAGATTTTAAGCATGGTTACAGGCGCAAAAGTAAGATGCCCGGAGGTATGTAAATGCTTTTAGAAAGCATCACCATGACTGATTTTCAAAAGGGTTTAAAAAAGACAAAGACCCTGATTATCCCGTTCGGCACAGTTGAAGAGCATGGAAGCCATCTGCCGCTGTCCACGGATACCATGCAGGTTTATGAGGTTGTTAAAGAGGCGGCGAAAAGGATTAAGGTCTTTGTTGCGCCGCCTCTTCATTACGGGGTTTTGACATCCACAAGAAACCATGCCGGAAGCATCGGCATTTCGGCAAACAGTTTGAGGATGATAACAAGAGATATTATAAAATCAGCATACGTTAAGGGTTTGCGGAATTTCATCCTGATTTCAGGCCATGCAGGAAATATACATATGTCTGCATTGAAAGAGATAGGCGAGGAGATGATAGACGAGTTTGACGATATAAAAATCGCCGTTATATCCGAGTATGACATGATCAGGAAAGAGAGCGATAAGTTTGTTGAAACAAAAGATGACGGCCATGCAGGCGAGATAGAGACATCGCGGATATTGCATCTTGCGCCGCACTTGGTGAAAGGCAGAGCAAAAGAGGAGTATCCGAAGCTGCCCAAACCGTTTCTTGTGCGCGACAAGGTAAAATACTGGAAGGGCGGCATTTGGGGAAATCCGGCAAAGGCGACACATGAAAAAGGAAAAAAGCTGTTTTTGTTTTCCGTTGACAGGGTTGTGGAAATTATTAAAAGGATTGAGAAGATTAGATGATGCTTGCAATATTTGCGCTTACAAAGAATGGCATTGTCCTTGGCAGAAGGCTTTCACAAAAAATGGGTGCTGACCTTTTTGCCAATCCCAAAGATTTTAAAAAATCTGTAAGAAACGCGTTTAACAAATACGACGGCCTGATTTTCATCATGGCCACCGGCATTGTAGTGCGAACCATTGCCCCGCTTTTAAAAAACAAGTCGGAAGACCCGGCAATTGTTGTAATGGATGAAAAGGGCAAATATGTTATAAGCCTGCTTGCGGGGCATTTGGGCGGCGCAAATGAACTTGCAAAAGAGATTGCAAAGCTAACTGGCGCAGCGCCTGTTATTACGACTGCAACTGATGTAAATAACCTGCCGTGCATAGAGGATATTGCAGAGAGATTTCATCTGGCAATTGAGGATGTAAAGAAGATTAAGGCAGTAAACTCCGCCATTGTGAACGGCAGGCCGGTGGCGATTGTTGATGCGGATGACAAAAGGTTGAAGGCGATAAAGAGGGATGTAGGGGGTAGGAGGGGGAAGGTGGGTTTTAAATTCTACAAATCCATTTCGCAAGCCAAACGATTTAGAGCAGATACCTATGTTATTATAACTGACAATGCTTCTTTGTACCGCCTCCAACCTTTCGCCTCCACCTTCATTTTGCGGCCCAAAAATTTAGTGGTTGGCATCGGCTGCGACAGAGGCGTAACTGTAAAAGAGGTTGATGATGCATATTCCAGCGTATTGAAAAAATGGGATGTGTCCCCATTATCGGTGAAAAACCTTGCGTCTATTGATGTGAAGAAGAATGAGACAGGGCTTTTGAAATTTGCCAAGAAATATAATTTACAAGTTGATTTTTATTCAAAGCATGAACTGGCGGAAATGCCGTTGCCGTCAGGCTTTTCTGAATTTGTCATGGGAAAGGTCGGTGTTGGCGGCGTTTGCGAACCGGCGGCGTTGAAATCAGCGGGGACAAAAAAGATATGGATAAAAAAACAAAAGGTAGGCAGGGTGACGATAGCAGTAGCAAGGGCGCCCTTTACATTATAGGCATCGGCCCAGGCGGTTTAGAGCATCTCACCTTTAAGGCAAAACAAGTTCTGGAAAACTGCGATGCAGTGGTGGGTTACAAGACCTATATTGATTTAATCAAGGGTGTTATTCAAGGCAAAGAAATCTTTTCTACCGGTATGACCAAGGAAGTTAATAGATGCCAAAAGGCTATTGATTTGGCCTTGCAAGGCAAAAAGGTGGCGGTTGTCTCCAGCGGAGATGCAGGGATTTATGGAATGGCTGGGCTGGTGTTGGAACTTTTGCCGGAGTCAGGAGCCAGAAGTCAGAAGTCAGAAGAAAAAAACAAATCGGAAATCGAAAAGCGAAAATCGAAAATTTTTGTTTCCGTCATTCCCGGTGTTCCTGCATTTTGCGCCGCGGCCAGTCTGCTCGGCGCTCCGCTTATGCATGACTTTGCATCTATATCATTAAGCGACCTTTTGACTCCATGGGAAACCATAAGGAAGCGCTTGGATATGGCCTCTGCCGCTGATTTTGTCATCATCCTCTATAATCCCAAGAGCAAGACACGGGTTTCTCAACTTGAAGAGGCCATTGGTATCATATCTACGCACAGAAACGAGAATACACCTGTCGGCACAGTGAAAAATGCTACAAGGGAAGGGGAAGAGATAAAGATAACTACTTTAAAAGGATTGCCAGTTCATTACGATTTTATAGATATGTCAACGATTTTGATAATAGGCAATAGCACAACCTTTGTTTCTCATAACAAAATGATAACGCCGAGAGGATATGATGTTTGATTATTTAAATCCGAAATCCGAAATCCGAAATCCGAAATCTCTCATGCTCCAGGGCACTTCCTCTCATGTGGGCAAGAGCATCCTTGTGGCAGCGTTTTGCCGTATATTCAAAGAGCATGGCCTAAGAGTTGCGCCGTTCAAGGCGCAGAACATGGCGCTCAATTCTTTTGTTACAAAAGACGGCGGAGAGATAGGCAGGGCGCAGGCGTTTCAGGCAGAGGCAGCAGGCATAGCGCCGTCCGTTGATATGAATCCGATACTCTTAAAACCCACATCCGATATGGGCGCTCAGGTGATTATCCACGGCAAGGTCTATGGAAACATGAAGGCCGCAGAATACCACAAATTCAAAAAAGAGGCTGCGCAATATGTAATGGAGAGCTACCGGAGGCTGGCGCAGAAACATGATGCGATTGTGATTGAAGGCGCAGGAAGTCCTGCTGAGATAAATTTAAGAGAAAATGATATCGCCAATATGGGCATGGCTGAGATGATTGATGCTCCGGTAATTTTAATTGGAGATATTGACCGGGGCGGCGTGTTTGCATCATTAGTAGGAACAATGGAGTTGTTGAGACCTTCTGAAAGAAAACGGGTTAAGGGTTTTATCATCAATAAATTCAGGGGGGATTTCGAATTGTTGAAGACCGGCATAGATTTTTTGGAAAATAAAACAGGGCTGCCTGTTTTGGGTGTGGTGCCGTATTTGAAGGATATTATGCTGCCTGATGAGGATGGGGTGGCATTAGAAAGAAGTCAGGAGTCAGGAATCAGGAGTCAGAAGAAAATACAAATTGCAATAATTAAACTGCCGAGAATCTCTAATTTTACGGATTTTGATGCCTTTAGATTTGAGCCTGATGTGGCCATTAGATACATTACAAATCCTGCGCAATTGGATAATGCTGATGTCATTACAATCCCAGGCAGTAAGAATACAATAGAGGATATTGAATGGCTCTGGAAAAGCGGCATTGCAGATGCGATAATACATTACGCAAAAGATGGCGGAAGGGTTGTCGGCATTTGCGGCGGATTCCAGATGCTGGGAAAATCGGTAAAAGATCCGCACGGTGTAGAATCTCATTGCAAGGAAGCAAAGGGGTTGGGTTTGTTAGATGCGGAGACGATATTAGAAAGAGAAAAGAAAACCTATCAAGTAAAGGCGATTATAAACACTTTACAGTTCACAGTTCACAGTTCACATATAAAAGGTTATGAAATACATATGGGAGAGACTGTTGGTAATTGCCCACCCTTTGCTGTGATAATAAATAGAAATGGCAGCTCAGTTAAGATAAAAGACGGCGCTATATCAGATAACTGCAAAATCTTGGGGACATATATTCACGGCGTCTTTGACAATGATGAATTCAGAACAGGGTTTTTAAGTAAGATTAGGCTTGAAAAAGGAGCGCCACTGCAAGAGATTGCTTCTTATCAAGATAAGAGAGATGAGGGGATAAAAAGATTGGCAGAGGCTGTAAGCAGAAACGTTGATGTGCACAGGCTTTATGAGATTGCCGGTTTGAGCGGAATACTCGCCGCGCGAGCTATATAATATAAATGATAAATTCCTTATGAAACACTCATGAGCCTTTGGCTCACAAAGAAGGGTTGGGATGGGGTAAAGAGGGGATTTTCAGGTGAAAACCCAGTTGAACAATATCAACTGGTTTTTTGTGAGTATTACATTGGCAGTTTTGAAAGGAATAAAACGCTATTTTTTTGCAGCCTCTTCTTTTTTTGCAGCTTCTGCCAGCTCGCCTACGAACATATTAAGGTCTGTTGAGTGCATTGCGCATGCCATTGAAATAGGTTCGCCGCCAAAGGCAGGGCATGTAAAGCAGCCTGCGCCAAAGTGCTTCGTAAATACCTCTTTTGTAGATGGCCACCGGGTGGTTACTTCACCGGTAGTCATATCGCCTGTGATGTTAAGATTGTTGCCTGACATAGTATCCTCCTTTATTTATAAAAGCCTCAGTTTAAAGATACCGAATCTTTTATTTTTAGTATATGATTTTCGTCATAAAATTGCCAGAAATAATATAAGTCTTTCCTGCAAATCTCTTTTTAAGAAAACCATACCTTAACCCCTTGACATTCGGTGTTTTTGGGTTATAATATAAACATGAAAGAGATAATCAATTTCAATTGCAGCGTAAGAGGGGGTGTTACGTATGGTCTGGACAGATTTAACAGCCATGGTATATGCGGTACCCTTTATTATAGCAGCGTTGATCGTGCTCTTTATCGCCGACTTTTTCGGACTTGCATCTCTTGCGGATATTCATTGCCCGATATGCAAGAAAAACTTTGCTGATGTATTCAGCCTGAGAAAACATATTAAAGGTGTAGAAGAGGGAAAAGAAAAAGAGACGCCAATGTCTGTATGACAGAGGGAAAACCAGTATAAGAAAATAAAACGCACCGTGAGGGTGTGTTTTATTATGTTCTGTATATTTTTTTACACCTGCATTCAGCTTCCATAGGACATATATCGCATTTCATCTTCCCGCAATAATCCTTTCCCAATCTTACCAACCCTGCCTCAAAATCGCAAAAATCATAACCTCTGATATTGTAGATTGACCAGATTCGCTCAAGGGCAATTAAGGGGCATTGTTTCGGTTTTATAAGGCCTAAATGTTTGGCAGCTATCTTCACTAACTCAGAAGGCCCTGGCCTTGCCTTTGGCCATATCAAGCGAAGCTCCCGCAAAAATATATTTGTCGTCACAGCGCCTATGCCTTTGCCTAAATCTTTAAGCCGATTCTCAAGGTCTTTCTCGTCTTTTGCCATCTGATGCAGTTTATTTATATCACCGCCATAGTTTTTTTCTAAATCTTTCATTATTTCAAGAAGCTTTGTTGCAGTGGAAAAGTCGTATCTTACATAACCTCCGTCGTCCAATATTTTAACGAGACCATCCCAGCCTGTTGAAATTATTTTTTCTGGAGAAAGCACGCAGCATCGTTCAAATTCTTCATAGGTTTTTATTGCGATATTTGCGCCTATCCTGGCGCCAAAGAGCTTTGATGCGAGAAACCACTTGAATATCTCCTCAGACTTCCCCTTCAACAAATTAATTCCAAGTTCCTTTGAAAATTTTCCGCCCATTGTAGTTATGAGTTTTTTAATCGTCTTTTTAATATTTCTTTTATCTGCCATGTCATTTTACCTTCTCAGCCAATCTGTGGGCATATCGCAATGGTTCCGGGATTCTGTATCTTGTAACGCATTGCAATATAATGTCTATTGCCTTTGAAAGGCTGATTTTATTTCCGATTGACACAAACACTGGTTTCACATCTGTTCGTGTGCGAAGACATGCGCCTATTATCTCTTTGTTTTTATCCCGTACATATTCAAATGCGCCTTTAGAGTTTGCCGGTAATCTGAATTCTCCGTAGAGATAAGACTTTGCGCACCCAACTGTGGGTTTATCCAATAATATTCCGAGGTGAGCAGCTATTCCCATTCTACGCGGGTGCATGAGCCCCTGTCCGTCAAAGAGTATTACGTCAGGGCTGCTCTTTATTTTCCCGAAGCATTCCAATAACACAGGCCCTTCTCTGAAGCTTAGAAGTCCGGGGATGTAAGAAAATTTCAATAGGAGCGTGGCAGTCCTTTCCTCAATAAGTTCCATGTCCGGAAAAGAAAAGATAGAAACAGCCCCATGAATAAGGTTCCCCTTTTTTGAAAAGGCTGCATCCATGCCAGCGACCAGGTGAATTTTCTCAGGAGAACTGCTGAAACTAATTCTCTTTCGCAGCTTGCGCTGTATTTCAATTGCCTCTTTGGGCGTTACGTCCCATCTATGAAAATTTTTTATCTTCATGAGTTATTGCAGAATTATAGCATGTATGTTATGTATTAAAAGGGGTTTTAAAATGAAACCAAAAAAAATAAAAGATAATATGTTCTGGGTGGGGGCAGTTGATTGGGATAGAAGGCTTTTTGACGCTCTTATACCTCTGCCGGATGGGACAAGCTATAATGCCTATTTGATTCAGGGAAGCGAGAAGACAGCGCTTTTAGACACGGTTGACCCAAGTATGCTCACGGTATTTGAGTCTCATCTAAAAGATATAAAAAATATAGATTTCATAATTTCCCATCACTCTGAACAAGATCATGCGGGTGCGCTTCCTTATGTTTTGGAAAAATATAAAAATGCAAAGGTCATTGCAACTCCAAAAGGCAAACCAATGCTCATAGACCATTTGCATATTCAGGAAGACAGGATTGTAACGGTCAATGACGGAGAGACCTTATCTCTGGGTAATAAGACCCTTGAGTTTATCCATGCGCCGTGGGTTCATTGGCCGGAGACCATGTTTACATACATCAGGGAAGATAAGATAATTTTTACCTGCGACCTTTTCGGCTCTCACCTTGCCACCTCAGATATATTTTATAACGACTATTGGCACGTATGCGATGAAGCAAAGAGATACTATGCAGAGGTGATGATGCCGTTCAGAACCACGATTCAAAAGCATCTGGAAAAGCTGAAAAAGTATCAGATTGACATGATTGCCCCGAGCCACGGCCCTGTGCACAGAGACCCTGAGTGCATTGTTCGCTCGCATCAGGAGTGGGTTTCTGACAAGGTGAGCAATACGGTTGTCGTGCCATATGTGACAATGCACGGCAGCACTCAGTTGATGGTTGAGCGCTTGACAGAGGTTCTCTCGGAGAATGGAATTAAGGTAGAGAAGTTTAACCTTGCTGTAGCTGATACAGGCAAATTCGCCATGTCCTTGGTAGACGCTGCAACGCTTGTCATTGGTTCGCCTACGGTCCTTACAGGCGCGCATCCGCTCGTTGTATCTGCTGCCTTTCTTGCAAATGCCTTGAAGCCAAAATTAAAATTTGCGTCTATTATCGGTTCTTATGGTTGGGGCGGAAGGATGGTGGAGCAGATAAAAGGGCTCTTGCCAAATCTGAAGATCGAGATGCTTGAGCCTGTAGTCATAAAAGGTCTGCCAAAGGACGAGGATTATAAGGCGTTGGATAGGCTGGCAAACGAGATAGTGAGTAGACACAAAACAGCAATTTAAAATTAAGAATTACGAATTATGAATTGGTGATTGATTTCATGGTAAAACAGCAGACAAAACGACTCCCCTCTTGGCTTTCACGACCGATAGGCCAGCCGAGCAAGCTCCATGATATGAAAAACATTCTCCGTAGCCGTAATCTTCATACGGTTTGCGAGTCTGCACGCTGTCCGAATATCGGAGAATGTTTTTCAAAGCCGACCGCAACATTCATGATTCTCGGCGATGTATGCACAAGGGGGTGCGGTTTTTGCAGCGTAGATAAAGGGACAATACCCCTCTTTGTTGACCCTCTGGAACCGCACAATATAGCCATTACAGCAAAAGAGTTGGGGCTTAGGCATCTGGTCATAACATCGGTTACAAGGGACGACCTCACTGATGGCGGCGCAGCGCAATTCGCCTTGACAATAAAGGCTGTTAAAGATACCATTCCTTCTATTTCTGTAGAGGTTTTAACCCCTGATTTTAAAGGGGATGAGAGGGCTTTGAAGATTGTTCTTGATGCAAGGCCGGATATATTTAATCACAATATTGAAACTGTGCCTTCTCTTTATGCAAAGGTAAGGCCGCAGGCTGATTATAAGCAGTCTTTACAGTTAATTGAAATGGCAAAAAAGACGGCAGGTGGTGTTATCACAAAGTCCGGGCTCATGGTCGGCCTTGGCGAAACAAGCGATGAAGTAAAATCTGTTCTGAAAGACCTTTTAAATGCCGGCTGTGACGCTGTGACCATAGGCCAGTATTTGAGGCCATCCATTAAAAATCTTGAAGTTCAGGAATATATCTCCCTTGAGGTTTTTAAGGAATATGAACTGTACGGAAAAGAGATTGGGCTGAAGCATGTTTATTCCGGGCCTTTTGTGAGGAGTTCGTATAATGCGGAAAAGACCGTGATACGTGAACGTTATACGTGTGCGTAAAAAAACAAAAATCTTTTACGTATAACGCATCACGCACACGCATCACGGTATTTTGGAGGTTTGATTGGAAGAATTTCACAGAATAAAAAGACTGCCGCCTTATATCTTTAACATCACAACAGAGTTGAAGATGGATGCGCGCAGGCGCGGGGAAGACATCATTGACTTTGGCATGGGCAACCCTGACCAGCCTACGCCTCAGCATATTGTTGACAAGTTTATCGAGGCTACCCATAATCCGAGAAATCACAGATATTCTGCATCAAAAGGCATATACAAATTAAGGCTTGCTATAACAGACTGGTATAAAAGGCGGTATGATGTTGACCTTGACCCTAACACAGAAGCCATTGCGACCATCGGTTCCAAAGAGGGGCTTTCCCATCTGGCGCTTGCAATAATTGGCCCCGGCGATGTGGTCTTTGTCCCGAATCCCACATATTCTATCCATACCTACTGTGTGGTCATTGCAGGCGGAGATGTGCGGAGCATCCCGCTTTTGCCGGGCAGGGATTTTTTTGAAGAGCTTTTGAATGCCGTAAAGCAGACATGGCCCAAGCCAAAACTGCTCATCTTGAATTTTCCTCATAACCCAACGACAGAGGTCGTTGACTTAGAGTTCTTTAAAAAGATTGTGGATTTTGCAAAAGAGCATAATATCATGGTTGTCCATGATTTGGCGTATGCAGATATTGTATTTGACGGATACAAGGCCCCAAGTTTTCTTCAGATTCCGGGGGCAAAGGATGTTGGCGTAGAGTTTTTCACCCTCTCCAAGAGCTATAATATGCCTGGCTGGAGGGTCGGCTTTGCGGTTGGGAATAAAAAGATGATAGCTGCGCTTGCCAGAATAAAGAGCTATATGGATTACGGCATGTTCCAGCCTATCCAGATTGCAGCAATCAGCGCCTTGAACGGACCTCAGGAGTGCGTGCAAGAGATATGCGAGACATACAGGAAGCGGCGAGATGTTTTAGTAAGCAGTTTTAACAAGGCAGGCTGGCCTATAGAAAAGCCGAAGGCTACCATGTTTGTATGGGCAAGGATTCCTGAGCAGTTTAGGAAGATGGGCTCTCTGGAATTTTCAAAATTTCTTTTGAGAGAGGCAAAGGTGGCGGTGTCGCCCGGTATTGGTTTTGGCGAATACGGCGACGAGTATGTGCGGCTCGCCCTGATTGAAAACGAACACAGGACGCGGCAGGCGGCAAAGGGGATTAAGAAGGCGTTTGAGAAGGCAGGATAACCAATCATGCAAAAACTAAACATAGGTCTCATAGGTTTCGGCACAGTAGGAACAGGCGTTGTTAAGGTGCTGAAAGAAAATGCAAAGGTCATTCAGGAAAGGCTTGGCGCAGAAATTGTCCTGAAAAAGATTGCGGATAAGGATACAACCCGCGACAGAGGCGTTGAGGTTGACAAGTCTGTTCTTACTATGGACGCAAATGACATTATCAACGACCCATCCATCAATATCGTGATTGAACTGGTGGGAGGCATTGAGCCTGCAAAGACCTTCATCATAAAAGCACTCAAGAATAAAAAGCATGTGGTGACGGCAAATAAAGCCCTGCTTTCGCAGCACGGCGAGGAGATTTTTAAGACCGCTCAGGGAAATGGCGTGGATATTGGGTTTGAGGCAAGCGTGGGCGGCGGTATCCCGATTATCAAGGCGTTGAAAGAGGGGCTGGTTGCCAACAAAATAAATTCCATCTACGGCATCATCAATGGAACGGCAAATTACATCTTGAGCAAGATGACTAACGAAGGCGGCAAGTTCGAGGATGTCCTGAAAAAGGCGCAGGAAAAAGGATATGCCGAGGCAGATCCGACCTACGATGTGGAGGGGATTGACACAGCGCATAAACTGGCTATTTTGATAAACCTTGCATATGGAACCTACATCAAGTTGGGCGATATTTACACAGAAGGGATCAGCAAGATTACTCCGCTTGACATAAAATTTGCAAAGGAATTCGGCTACAAGATAAAACTCCTTGCCATTGCAAAGGAAGAGGGCGGCGAGATTGAAGCCAGGGTTCATGCAACCATGATACCTGCAACTCACCTTCTATCAACAGTAGACGGCGTTTACAACGCGATTCATCTGAAAGGCAATGCAGTAGGCTCTGTCATGTTTTACGGAAGGGGCGCAGGCATGATGCCCACGGCCAGCGCAGTGTTGGCGGATGTTGTGGATATATGCAGAAACATAAATAAAAACGCAGCGCAGCGGGTTTCGCCCTTATCCTACACGGAAGAGGCTGTCAGAAATGTGGAGATACGGCACATAGAAAATTTGGAGATACCCTATTATCTCAGATTCTCGGTGCTGGACAAACCGGGGGTATTGTCAAGAATTTCCGGCGTGCTGGGCAATCACAATATCAGCATCCTCTCCGTCATGCAAAAAGACAGAAAGGTCGGAGGCTCTGTGCCCATTGTCATTATGACCCATCATGCAAAAGAAAAAGAACTCATGGCAGCATTAAAAGAGATTGATAAAATGGATGTGGTTCTGGATAAGACAGTCTATTTGAGGATAGAGGAAAATTTGGGCGGAGGGGAGTAAAAAGCATTTCTGGTTCACGATTTCGGATTTATACACAACGACATAAATATAGCAGCATACAGAGCGTCAGAACACAGCAGACCGAGGCGCGACGAAAGCGAGGAGTGAGGCGTATTTCAAACATACGCCGCAACGACGAGCCGAGGAGCAACACAGGTATGCGAAGTTATGGCGCTCTGTATAGGATTTTAAAATAGGAAAACACATCTCCTATTCCAAATCTCCGCTTGACTTTTCCAGCGATTAAAGGTATTTTCTGAAATATTTTAGGAGACACAATGTCAAAAAAGATTCTCTTGGCTGACGACAGCATTACCATCCAAAAGGTTATCTCCATAACCTTCGCCAGCGAGGATTATGACCTTATTATTGTCGGCGATGGTGATACCGCAATAGCCAAGATAAAAGAGGTGAAGCCTGAGATGGTAATAGCCGATGTTGCCATGCCAGGTAAAACCGGATATGAGGTCTGCGAGTTTATCAAAAAAGACCCGGGGCTTCAATACATCCCTGTGCTTCTCTTAGCAGGCACATTTGAGCCGCTCAATGAGAAAGAGGCAAAAAGGGTAAAGGCAGACGACCATATAATCAAACCTTTTGAATCGCAGGAATTGATAGAGAAAGTGAAAAATCTCTTAGCAAGGCCGCCTAAGTTAGCTACTGCTGAAGAGGAGAGGCCGGCCAAACCAGAGGTAAAGGCCCCAATGCCAACTGATATATGGGAGGTTGGAGATTTTATGGGGGGTGAAGAGGCAGGGGCGTCTGCAAAGGCTGCTGCAGAAAAAGACATCTGGGGAGCTGAATTTTTTGAAGAGCCGGCCAAAGGGGCGCCGAAGAAGCCTGAAGAAAAGCCAAAGATAGAAGAAGAGTTTATAGAGCTGGAATTAAAGGAAGAGGAGCTGCAGCCTGTAGAAGAGGTCAAGCCATCTCCGCCTAAGCCAAAAGAGGTCTTTGAAGCCGTGCCTGAGATGAAACCCGCGCCAAAGACCCCCCCTATCCCTCCGCCGCCTGCACCGGAGGTTGTAACAAGGGTTCCTGAAAAGATTGAGGCAAAGGTGAAGGCGGTTACAGAAGAGATGCCTGAACTGGGGGCTGTTCCGAAGGATAAACTGGAAGCAGTTATAAGAAAAATTTCGAAAGAGGTTATAGAAGAGATTGCGTGGGAGATAATCCCTGATATGGCAGAGGAGCTTATAAGGGAAGAGATAAGAAAGGTAAAAGAGGCGATGGGGAAGGTAAAGTAGCGAGAGTTATTAGTGAACAGTAATGTGAACCGGCCATCGCTATAAAAGATTTTTCATGAGGGGATTTTGAAGGATAATGGCAAGAGAAACAAGAAGATAATAGAGGCTGTTGAAGAATATGGATATAGACAGTGTGAGATTGCTGATTATCTGAGCATGTATTTTACTTCGGTGAGCAGTATTATGAAGGAAAAGCGAGAGCAAAGAACCTTTGGTCGGGACAATATTTTTAACAAAATCATGGCATGAAAAATGCCAAAAAAGTAGGTGTTGTATGAAACGGAAAAAGCTTGTTTGCATCAGGGTCTTTGCTTCGTACACATGGAAGGTATGATTTTTGAGCTATAATTTTATATCAGCATTACATAATCACGGGCCGCAAGGCTCTAAAATAAGGAGGTCTGTATGTTAATATTTCGAACATTTTTAGTGATATTTTTTTTGAATATGGTAATGCCTCTGTTGACACAAGCAGAGATTCAGGTGCCTACAGGATATAAAGCAGAAATCTTTGTATCTGGACTATCAGTGCCTGCAAATGTAGAGTTCAATGATAAGGGAGAACTTTTTGTTATAGAAGCTGCAAAAGACAGAATACTTAATATCACGCCAAACGGCACAATAAGCGTTTTTGCAAAAAGTGCACCAGAAGCTCCGCTCGATTTTGCCTATGCTTACTGGGTGTCTCACCCTTATCCATATCCGACTAAAATGGACTTCGACAAGGACGGCAATCTCTGGGTAGGAGTAACAGGCTGGTATGACGACCCGTATAATCCATACGGCGATGTATTGGATACAGTTTACAAAATTACGCCGGATGGGGTTGTGGTGCCCATTGCCCGTCAGTGGTTTGGCTCTAATATGTTTTTCGATATAGCAGGTTTGACCTTTGACGCCAGCGGATATCTCTATATAGGGGATACATGGTATCCACATGATATCCTGAAGGTCGACACAACCACCATGTCAGCAACGGTATTTGCTACCGGTGTTTATAGTCCAATAGACTTGCTTTTTGATAAGGAGGGTAATCTTTTGGTATGTGCATGGGATTGGGCGACTCAAAAGTATAGTATCTTCCGGTTTGCGCCTGATGGGACCAGGACGCTTTACAACGACACCATCCCAAACCCCCAGGCAATCGCCTGGGGGCCTGAGGGCTATCTCTATGTTGCTGATTACACGACAAAGACAATTTACAGATTGGATCCGGCAACCAGTGTTGCAACGGCATTTGCCGCAGGGTTTGATTACCCTATAGACCTCGGTTTTGATTCGAAGGGTAATCTATATGTGGTGGATACGACTATAGGGCAGATTATAAAGATAAGCAAGGCCGAATTGCCTGTGGAAATCGACATCAAGCCCGGCAGCTTCCCTAACGCAATCAAGCTTCAAGATACAGGCAATATCCCTGTAGCGATTTTCAGCACGTCCACATTTGATGCTGCGAATATTGATGTTGCAACCCTTGAGCTCA
>Ga0209211_10000727_pt1 | contig 65865 bp, 61 predicted proteins | sample RifGroA2_FD_183992 | JGI IMG/M metagenome (GOLD analysis project Ga0209211, IMG submission 183992) | Groundwater microbial communities from Rifle, Colorado, USA - Groundwater A2 (SPAdes) (version 2) | ecosystem: Environmental > Aquatic > Deep subsurface > Groundwater | place: Rifle, Colorado... | reverse complement strand
CCAAGCTGATTGAATATTTAAACCGCTACAACTTTGAAGTTCGCCTGAAACAAATTGATTACATGACACCGGCCGATTATTTAAAAAAGAAGTTTAATAAGTCTATACAACCTATCGTCTGCTAACAGTTAAGCAATTTAACCCGATCAATTATGCGGTACCAACTTCGCTGTGTCGTGTGTTTTTCAAGAATGTTTCGCAATTCGCGAATACCGCCGTCTTTGCATAGAGTATTAAGACCGACAAGGTAAACAGCTTCTTTCCCTTTTATCTTCGGTTCTTTTCTTAGAATATCTTTCAGTAACTGTTTTGGATTATTTTCCAATTCAAATAAAAATAGATTTTCACCAGTTACAATAGTATCCCAATACCATTTTAGGATTTTTTGGCACACATCTTTTTTGAATAGATCTTTGAAGGTTGGATTCTTTTGAAAGCCCAGTTTTTGCATTACAGAATTAATTTTTCTTTTCTTACAAAGCCTTATCTCCATGCGTAAAATTTCAAGAGGGGATTGTTTCTTTTTAATCTCATCGGATAAAGAAAATTGTTGACATGTTTGATCTTGGTCAACGGCTTTCTTCTTGTTTTGATTTAGGTCGGCAATTTTATCGTAAAAAACTATTGAATGATTTGTCGCATAAAGGTGCAAAGCTTTGCCATCATCTTTGAAATTTACTTTAGTTAGCTCAAGTTTCTTGTGCATGTTTATTTTACCGAGCTCTTTAATTACAGAATAGGCGGTATAACCGTCCAAAATTAAAATATTTTTTGAAAAATGGACTGTTGAAATAGACGCATTTTCAATGTCTATTTTTTCTACAATTTCCCCCATTTCAATCAATCTTTTTTGAAGAGTGCCAACAATAAAATGGAAGTCTTTTTCTTCCACTTCGTCAAGATTGTTGCCATATAGAAGTTTTGAAACCGAAAATTCTATTTTTATGTTTGATGTCATGCTATTTTCACATCGTGCAAGGCGCGGATAATACGGAGTGTTGCTTTCTTTTTGCTTTGGCATATTTTTAATCCATTTTGTATATCCATTACCGTTGCTTTGCATTGTCCATATCGGGAAACACCCTTGATTGCTATCAAGCGATTTTACATTTTTATTTGGGATTATAAGAATTACAGTATCAATCATTTCTTTGTTTTTGAGGCTTGTAATTTTGCGGATTTATTCTTTTATCGACCTGCAAAAGAAGGGAAAAGAAACCAATTAGATTTTGCTTGTCTTCAAAAGTTAAGCTATCTGTTTTAAGACTAGTCGTGGCGCCCTTCTCTTCTTCTCTGAGAGTGTTTTCTTTCTGCATGGTGTTAGTTTGTTGTCTTGGTGACTCTAAGTGCCTTATAGGCAATTTTTGTCTCCAAACTCCTTCTCCTCAGGCATGTTTGAAAGATAGAAGAGATATTTCACGATGCAGTTTCTCTCGTTGCGAGCAAAATCGTCTTTGTCAACAAGTAGGTTGAACCACTTGCTTATTGTTTCGTAGCTAAAGTTTTGCTCCCGAATGGCACGAACAAAACAAATATAGGATGAATATGGTTCTAGGTACTTTTCACGCTTGGCGATGTATCGCCTTTCTAGTGATCTCATGCCTTTGAGTCGTATTGGTCTATTAAGATGATCAATCGAATAGTTCCGGTATCGACATCAAAACTATTTTGATTATGAATTTCCACGAGAAAAAGCACCTTTTTAGAGTGCTTCCGATGATCCGAACCTTTATCTTCTCACGAATAAGGTTCTAGCTGACTTAAAAGGTTAATTGTTTATTAAAAACAAACAAAAATCCCGTTAGAATATTTAAGATGAAAAATAGATTACTTATTATTTCGTATGGTGTCTTTGATGAAAATTGCGATTAGACACCTAACGCCTAGATAGATATTTATCTAATTATTTTTTCATTATATACTTTTAAATTAAAAAGTCAAATTTTTTTCAAACCGCCGGACAGGTACAGAAACATTTCCGAGTAACTCCGAATTCTGAACTCGACATTGCTTTGTCATACCTCCGTCATTTGACCCAAAAAACAAAATCTTTTGGCTTCGTCTAAATCTACTGTTGTTAGGAATAAATAGCCTCCAAAAGCTTTTTGGCGTCTTCGGCTGGTTCGTTGAATCCCGCCTTACCAAAAAGGTTCAAATGTCTCTTAAATCTCTTGGTGTATATGCCTTTATAAAAAATCCTGTTCATTCCGGCTCTTGTGTTAGTCAGTTTGATCATTCTGTTCATTCTATAAAAAAGCTTCCCTTGCATAGAATTGCGGTTAATTGTGGTAATTTCATATTTTAGATTATGGCAGTTTCTACATTTAAATTCTGTTTTGTTTGGCGGCAAATACAATTTATAGCTTTTATATCCGCATTTACATACAAAATATACTCTTGTGCCAAAAATAAGCTCACTTTCAGATAATAATATCTCTTGTGATTCAAGGTTTTTTATAGCCACAACTAAATATGTTTCGTTTCCCTTATATTCAGACCAATAATTTATTGTTATTTCTTTGCTTTGGTAAGGGATATTTATCAAATCGTTAATAATCTCTCGCTTTCTTATGCGAACAAAAGCTCTCTTAAAATGCGTCGCGCTTACGGCAAGGCAATTCTCAACTAATAAACTTTGATTACTCATAATTAAATTGTATCAAAGTCCTCACAGTCTGCTTGCCACGGGGTCATTATTTATTTAGAAAATAATCTTTTCTATAGCTCAAAAATAATGACTATTGTAAAAAGAAGTAACAAAAGACTCAGGTAAGTTACGAAAGCGATACTAAACAACGCCACCTTTTTTTCATTGCCGTAATTTTTTATACCTGTGATCCAAAAATACATAGCAAAGAAAAGAAAAATGGTGCCAAGAACCAAGGGGGCATTGAAAGTCAAGTCCGTAACTGCGTGAAGCCATCCAAATGTTTGAAACATAAACCAACTAAAATCATTCACAGGAGACATTTTATTTCCAAATTCAATCCAAAAAGACAACGAGAAAAAACTTGCCAATGATAGCGCTAAAAAACTGACTGAATATACTAACTTTTTATTCCATTTCATATTTGTTTTTACTTTCTTTCATTTCCTCGGCGAAAGGGATTTTTTCCTTCTTCATAAAATTGTTGGTGAAATCTTTTTCCATGGTGCTGAAAATTATTTTTAATGATTTTAACTAACTACTGGTGGATTATCTCCAGATAATTTTTCTATGATTTCTATCATTACTTTATGTATCACTTCAAATCCAACTCCCTTGTTAACATTTTCGTAGATACACCTTAATAAGAAATTGTTTTCTTTTGTATTTTTACCATAAATTAATGCATTAATTATGTTATATGGAATAAATTGGCAACCTTCAAAACATTTCGCTATAAGACAAGGTGAGTACTTGTACGCAAGCTCGATTATTTTCTTCTGTTCTTTGTTCATGTTGTAATCCACAGCCGAATGTGCAATATATTTAGCAGCTATGGCTGACACCCCAGCGGCGATTGCTCCGAAAGCAGGCCCAACGGCACTTACGGCCGCATAGGGAAGAATCGTTGTGGTTAGATCGGCATTTGTTGCAACAAAACAGATCCCGTTTGTCGTAATAAATAGTACTCCATTTTTCTCCATTTTGTTTTGTATAACGGAAACAGGATAAAATGCGACCATATCGCCCGATTCTTTTTTCCCTTCAGTGATCAATTCTTGAAGTTTAATATTCAGTGGATCATCAGCTTTTATCGTTTTTTTGAATACAGACGACACACCACGATTAAATATATTTTTTGTTGGCTCAATAACCATTGAAATGATTTTTTTATCGGGTTTTACTACGTTTTTCTTAAAATAGTCTTCACTTATTTGACACTTTCTCAGATTGAGTAGTTCAACCATGCGACTATTCCTTCTTTCGTTATTTTCTCTGTTTTCTTTTGAAAACCGAGAAAATAGACCACCAGTAGGGGTGTTTATACCATCTGCCAGATATTCCTCTAATTCATCTTCTTTAAGCAAAAAAGCATTCCATTTAGATGATTTTATTTTGTTTGTTGTTTCATAGATGCTCATAAATTATTTTTGTTAATCCAGTAATATGCCGTTATTCCATATTTCGAAAAAATGTTTTGTATATTTGTTGATTTCATTCAATTTTTGCTTAGTGTAGTAAAAAATTGTCTAGTCCTATTTGCTGAAGTTCCACTGGTGCGTTTAGAATGGACCTCGTAGTAATAAGAAGTGCCTTCAAGGAGATTTTGAAGGTTTAAACTGTGACTGATGGTATGTGTTGAATCAAAAACATTCATTAATGGAGAAGAATATGTATCCGCAGATGAAGAATAAACTGCGTAAAATACTTTACTGTCAGCCAGCTCATTGGTATCCCAAGTAATAGTTGCCGAGTTTTTTGTAATATTTACGGCTTGTATATTTGAAATCAATGGCAATGAGGTATCCGCTGGAAAACATTTCTTACAAAACAAATAAGCTGGAGAGCTACTCCCTGAACTGGAATCACTATAAATGGCACAATTAGGGATTGAATCAAGTAAATGCTTATATTCAGCACAATTAACTGGAACGACCGGGTGTACCCCCGATGCTGCTCCAGCCCATCCTCCGCCTGAAGTTCTTGACGCTACAGATGCTGTTTCCTTAGCTGTCGGAACTGATAGTTTTTCTACTCCTAAATTAGCGACGCTTTTTATATTATTTTTAAGGGAAGAATCTTCACTTTTTGAGGTCGTTGAAGATGCCGTTATCTCTGCCCTTTTAATTTTGTAAGCGGTAGATGTAGCGACTATTGTTTGTTTTGTATCAGATTTTCTATTAAAAATCTTCCATGTGCCAGGATTCCACCATGCGGCAAAAGTAACCTGCGGGTGCAGAATAATAAGCGTAATAAGTACTATTGATAATTTTGTTAGTGATTTTTTCATTTTTTATTTAAAACTCTTTATAAAATTTTCCTTCTTTACATAGCATGTTCTCAGCCATAAATGGTAAACCATCAAGTCTAGGGTAAATTTCGTCGCACTCTTTTTCGCTTTTCGGCTTCAGATCTTTATATCTAATTACACATTTATCCGTAAATTCATTATAGTTACTGCTATCTACATTATTCCATTTTTTTCTTTCCGAAGTTTCGAGATCATAACAGTCTTTTTTCCTTTTAACCAAATATTCTTTTTTAGTTTGCTCTGAATTTATTTTATTTGCTTCAGTTTTTGCTTGTAGTTCTAGCTGTTGCTGTTTTTCAATAGATTTCTGTTTACTTAATTGGCTTGCATAAATAAATCCACCTAAAACAACAGCACCAATTAAAATCGTTGCGGGCAATATAAATTTATTTATTTTATCCATAAATTTATTTTTTCTATTGATAAATCCTGTGTTGTAGGCAAATAAAAAGCCCACCATAGGTAGAAACCGAAGTTTCTCATACCGATTTCTCGATATGGCGAGTTAAGCGACCCTATGATGGGTTTTTTATGCTTAACTCGTCTTTTCGCCATGCCAACGAAAATATCGCTAGTTTAGGCTATTTCTACTATCTATTTAGTTGTAATTAACATCATACGCCTGCACAAAAAATATGGCAAATTTTCTAAAAAAATGCGGAAAATTTTTAGAGCCTGTCAATTTTTAAAAACAAAAATATTTCCGAAACACTCACCTTTATATAAATCAATTTTCTAAATAAATGTCGCGGACGCAAACAAGTACTTTTCCCCAGTGTCTTTTAAATGATTGGAGTCTCAAGACAATAACCCCCCCCATCAATAAATAAGAATTAAAACTATATTTTTTGAAGCAAATTATTAATAACAAAAAAGCTTCAGCGTGTCTTAGTCGAGCGCGCTTAATTTATTCATTAAGTATGAAAAGCATACAAGAAGCATTAAAAGAAAGTCCTGTTTCTCCTTATACCGGATCGGAAAAAACTTTTGAGTTGGTAGCAAATCAGATAAAAGCGAGATGGGGTGAGAGTGAGTTAAAGAACTATGATCCGTTTCATAACGCCAGGACATTCAGGTCGTGGCTAAGTTTAGGATTCCGTGTTCGGAAAAATGAGAAAGCTCTCCGGTCGATTGTGTACACGGAAACAAAAGATACTAAGGGCAATGTGATCAAAAAAGCTCGTCGCCACATCTATCTTTTCTACTATCGCCAAGTGGAAAAAATAAACGCAAAATGAAAAAACTGTAAAACGAAATTATTATTAGAAAAACTAACTAATTAAATCTATGAACACCGCAACAATAACAGAGAGAGACAATATTGCCAATTTTAAGTTGGGGGTAGATTCACTCTTACAAAAAAGACAATATTTCGCTAAGCAGATACTTCCAATGCTTGTGGAAAATAAGGATTATTACACTATCAAAGGAAAAAAGTCTCTTGGAAAGGCTGGTGCTGAGAAATTGGCCTCAATTTATCAGCTCGTGGCGACTTTCGTGAAAGATAAGGAGACGATGGAATCATTTAGAGGCATAAATGGACTTGTGGCATATGTTTGCAATTTAACGCGCAATAAAGGACTGGTCGGTCAAGGCCGGGGCGCGGCGATTCTCAAAGATAACGGCAATGACGCCAACAAAACTATAAAAATGAGCCAAAAGTCGGCCTTTATTGATGGTGTTATAAGAAGTACGGGACTTTCTGATATCTTTACCCAAGATATTGAGAATATGGCAACCGCAAGCGCAGACAACGCTTCCGAAGATGAAAATAAACAACTTTTGGCTGAAATTCCTTCAAAGCAATATGGCGCCAATTACCAACCGGAAATGATTACCGAAAAACAAAAGAAGTTTTTAACCACTTTGATTTTTGAACATGTCAACGGCGAGAAAGAACAAGAAAAATGGCTTTCCGGAATAGATGGTTATACGAAAGAGGAGGGTTCAGAATTGATAAGTTCGTTGCTTATGAGCGCTGGGAGATAATAGCGAAGAATAAACAAACGGCAGGGTCCAAGCGATCCTGCCGTTTTTTGTTATATATGCCTTACTCAGCCATTATTTTGGACTTTAAATTATTTCTTTAAACACACGGCTTATTTGAGGAAAATTATCATTCTTATTAAAACTTACTAAAAAACTATGCCCGGCGCTTAGTGTTTTTTTAGAATAAATAAAATCTACTTTGTTATAAAATTTACTGTTTTTTGAAATCACTTCATACCTTATTTTTGCAATTTTTTGCTCCCTTAAATATTCATTAGTAATAATCCTTATCTTAATCATTTGACCTAACATTTTTACACTACCCCTTTCAGTTTTTTCTTTTGTCTTTTTCTTCCGTACAGTAATAGAGGTTGTTGGCGAAAGTTCTTTTATAGCTTGTCGTGCGGACTGTTTGGCTATCTTATCAACTGCTTCATTGTGTATGTTATTGGAATGTCCTTTGACCCATTTAATCTCCACAACCTTACCAATATCCTTTATTTTTCGTGTTAATTCTTTCCACATGGGTACATTTAGTACTGGACTACCATCATATTTTATCCATCCATTTGATGCCCAATAAAATATAGCTTTTTTATAATTATTTACGACATATAAAGAATCCGTATATATTATGATGGTGTTTATTTTAGATATTTCTACTAAACGTATAGCTTCATCTAAGGCAACAATGCACGCCTTAATTTCCATCTGTTGGTTTGTCGTTCCTTTAAATCCAGGGAATAAAAAATCTTTTATTGGATCTTCTTTTTCTAAAAAATCAGGAAATATAAACCTTATTCCAATACCGCCAACACCCGGATTCTTAAGAGCTGATCCGTCAGTGTATATGTTTAAAGCATAAGGATTAGGTGTGTTCATTGTTGTGTATTTTTATTAAGTATCTTTAGTAAGCCATTAGCTATCTTTGAGACAAGGCACTTAAAATGATGTAATAGACAAACTGGGCGCTTGTCAAGCATTATTGTTTTTTGGCTGAAAAAACGCTATACTCTGTAAAGTTTTAGGTTAAAGTAATATGATATAAATTATGAAAAAAGATACTCAAAAGGTTGCAATGACATCAGAAAATATTGAAAATGAAAATCTTCAAAAATTAAGAGCAGTATTTCCGCAGTTTGTAAAAGATGGGTTTATCGATTTTGATTCATTACAGGCATTCTTTAAGAAAGAAGGCATACTCGCAGGTACTGAAAAGTACGGTTTAAATTGGGCAGGTAAAAGTAAAGCATTTGGTGATATCAGCAGACCAGCTACAGGCACAATTACTCCACAGCTAGACGAAAGTAAAAACTGGGATACAACAGAAAATATATTTATTGAAGGGGAAAATTTGGAGGTCCTAAAACTTCTTCAGAAAAAATACGCTAATCCGGGAAAGATAAAGATTTGCTATTTAGACCCACCTTACAATACGGGCAAAGATTTTATATACAAGGATAATTTTACTCAAAATGTTTCTGATTATTATGATCAGACCGGACAGACAAAAGGTGGCATTAAACTAACGAGCAATCCTGAATCAAATGGAAGATATCATAGCGACTGGTTGACAATGATGTATTCCAGACTTTTTCTGGCACGAAATTTACTCACAGACGATGGAGTGATTTTTGTTTCGATTGACGATAATGAAGTTGGGAATCTTCGAATGATAATGGACGAAATTTTTGGTGAGGAGAATTTTCTTGGTTGTGCTGCTCGTGTGGCAAAGAAAAGTAATAACAAAGGTGATTTTTGGGCTCCAAATTTTGATTATATTTTAACTTATGCTAAAAATTTAACTTCAGCCACACCATTCTTTGGTGGTGTAAATTATGAAGCATATGACCAGACAGAAACAGAAGGTCCACGTAAGGGTGAAAAATACCAACTTGTTCGCTTATATATGTCCACTATTGAAAACAGAAATCCAGAACAAAGATTTTATATTGATTGTCCAGATGGTACAAAAATAATCCCCCCGGGAAGTACTTTCCCTCCCGAAAGACCTATTTTGGGTGATGGTATTTGGAGATGGACAAGAAAAAAGTTTAATGAAGAGAGAGATAGAATAGTTGTTAAGAAAGTAAAATCTTCAAACTTGATTGATGAAAATGGGAATCCTGCTAAATGGAATGTTTTTACTAAAACCTATTTGAATGATGTCATAAAAGATGCTTCTGCAAAACCAAACAGTTTAGTTGAAGACCATATTAATCAAATTGGATCCCACGAATTAGGTGAACTAGATATACCATTTGATTATCCTAAGCCATCGACTTTAATAAAATATTTAATGGAGATATCTAGGGTAGATGACGATGCAATAATTTTAGACTTTTTTGCTGGCTCTGGATCAACAGCTCAGGCAGTAATGACATTCAATGCTTTGAACAGTACAAGAAGGAAGTTTGTTTTAGTACAACTACCTGAAGTGACTGATGAGAAAAGTGAGGAATATAAAGCGGGATATAAAACCATATCCGCACTTTCTCGTGAGCGTATTCGTAGAGCAGGAGAAAAAATAAAAAAAGAAAATAAGGACAAAAAAGGTATAGAAAAATTAGATATTGGATTCAAAGCGTTCTCTCTTTCACAATCAAATTATCGCAAATGGAATACTTTAACAGCAGAAGATGATGAGAAAGCACTACTAAAACAAGCTAAACTATTTCTTGAGAAGCCTTTGGTTGATGGATATGATGAAAAGTCGGTTGTTTATGAAATTTTAGAAAAAGAAGGGTTTGACTTGAATTCTTTTGTGCAGGCGCCGAAAAAGGATCAAAAAGATTTACCCCTCTGGGTTGTCGTTGATAAAGGAGAAATGTCCAGGAAAATGACAATAACTTTTGCAAAGAAAGTTACTAAAGAAGATATTGCAAAAACAGGAATTGGTGAAACAGACAATGAAATATTTGTATGCTTTGATAGTGCCTTAGACGATACCACAAAGGTAAATATTGGGAGACAAATTAATTTGAAAGTTATATAAAAATGATTTTTAAAAATTATGAAATAGTATTATTTTCTGGGGATTTTGTTCAATTTATAACCCCCGTAGTTACAGTATTAGCTGTTTTTTTGACATATTTTTTAGCTAAAAAAGAATTTAAATTTAAAAATTACTATGAGAGAAAAATTGATGCTTTGTGTGAATTGTACGGAATGTTAGAAGAACTCAAATTTTTAATAAGAAAGACCGTACTTAATTCAGATGAAAGTATTATGATAAATAATTTAAAGGAGTGTAATGAAATTTATCAGAAATTTAATTTATTTAAAAGAAAAAAATCTATTTTTATTGATGATGATGTGTTCACAGATATAAGTAATTTTGAGGATGAATGGTTAAAAATATATGCAAAGATAATGGGCGCATATAGAGAGAAAAAATCAGAAGGATATAAAGGTTGGGGGAAGCAATACCATGAAGCTTTAAATAAAATTATTTCTGAAAATTTAGAAAAAATAATCACTAAAATAAATTTTAGTGTTAAAAAAAGCTTACAATCGTAAAAAATGAAATTCAAATTTAACAAAAACCTAGAACACCAAACTGATGCAATCAATGCGATTGTTGATGTTTTTGATACTGGTAGGAATTTAATGAAAGTAGAAGAATCATTTACTTTGCGTAGTGCCTCAAAGATCATCTCAAATGAACTAGAGGTATATCCAAAAAGCATATTAGAAAACCTACAGACAATCCAAAAGCAAAATAAAATAGACAGCATTACTGAAACAGCTGATGGTATTTCATCAATGGACTTTTCTATAGAAATGGAAACAGGCACAGGTAAGACTTATGTATATTTAAGAACAATTCTTGACCTTAATAAGAAGTACGGCCTTAAAAAGTTTATTATCCTGGTCCCAAGTGTAGCCATTCGTGAAGGAGTGCTTAAAACTATTGAACAAACGAAAGACCATTTTAGAGAGCTTTATAATGTCGGCTTTAATTCCTTTGCTTATGATTCCGGCAAGTTATCGCAAGTGCGAGAGTTTGCGCAAGGATTAGATTTACAGATTATGATTATGACTATCCAGTCTTTCAATAGTGATACTACCGTAATGAAACAAACACCAGATCGTTTTTATGGTGAACGCCCTATTGATATCGTAGCAGAGACTAAACCAGTGATTATTATGGATGAACCACAGAATATGGAAAGTGAGCTTTCTAGATCTGCCATAGATGAGTTAAAGCCATTACTTAAGCTACGATATAGTGCTACCCATAAGCATATTCACAACCTAGTTTACCGTCTAGGGCCTGTAGATGCTTATAGGAACGGATTAGTGAAGAAAGTGGAGGTATATGGAACTGAAACAAATGCTGTGGGAGACTTCGTTTTTAAGGTAAAAGAAATAACAACGAAAAAAGGAGAATCCCCTAAGGCAAAGGTTGTTCTAGAAGTAAAGAATGCAGATGGAACATATTCAAAGAAAGATGTCACTATTAAAGCAAATGACGACTTGGAATATAAATCAAAAAGAAACCCAAAGTACAAAGACTTATTCGTGACTGAGATAGATGCTAGGGCTAATTCAGTGGAGCTTTCGAATGGTGAAATTTATAAGGTGGTCCTTGATACACTAGAAAACAAAGAAGCCATTTTCCGTACTCAAATAAGAGAAACGATTAAGGTCCACATGCGAAAGCAGGAGGAGTTGGGTAATCAAATAAAAGTACTATCACTTTTCTTCATTGATGAAGTTAAGAATTATAGAGGAGAAAATCCTATCATTAAGCGTATTTTTAATGAAGAATTTAAGGCACAAAAATCTCGTTCAGAATTATTTAAAGATAGTGATGCAGAGGCAGTGCAAGCTGGGTACTTCTCACAAGACAGAGAAAAAGAATCTTTCAAAACACAAGAAATAAGCACAATAGGTAAAAGAGAAAAGCTTACTTACGACTTGATTATGAAGAATAAAGAGCAATTACTATCTTTCAGTGAACCAGTTTCTTTTATTTTCTCACATTCAGCGCTAAAAGAAGGATGGGACAATCCAAACATTTTTCAGATATGCACTCTGATTGAAACTAATGACGAATTTACAAAACGACAAAAGATCGGTCGCGGACTCCGTTTACCAGTAGATATAAAAGGAGATAGAATCCATGATGCAAAAGTAAACGTGCTTACAGTCATAGCTAATGAAAGTTATGAAGATTTTGCAAATGGATTACAAGACGAATATTCTCAAGCAGGATATATCGGAGTGTCAAAACCTGCAAATGTCCGGGATCGTGTAGTTGTTAAATTTAAGAAGATATTCGCAACTGATAATAAAGATTTTAAAACTTTGTGGGATAAAATAAAACAAAAGACGGTGTTTAATATAGCGATAAATACAGAGCAACTTATTGAAAATACTGTGGCTAAGATTAATGAAGAAATATCATTCGGCAGAATTGCTGTAGTAGTAAATAAGGCACAGATAGTAATTGAAGCAGATGGGCGTGTCAAAACTATTTATCAAAATAAAACCATAGGAGAATCAATAGAGACCGATATACATATAGGGAACTTTGTTGAAAAAATAGCAAGAGAAACCGGACTTACCAAAAACAGTGTTGTAGAAATATTTACAAAAGTATCTAACTTTGATCTGATATTCAAAAATCCTGAAGAATACATAAGAAGCGTTATTTTAATAATCGAAGGATGTAAAAATGATATGCTCGTCAATGAAGGATTGCAATACTTGCCCATTAAAGATGCCTGGAAAGTCGAGTTGTTTGAGGATTTTGAAGGATATAAAAGCAGTCTGATTGATTTTACAAAGTCAGATAAGACAGTATATGACTATGTACTTTTTGACAGTGAGGGAGAAAGAAAGTTTGCCGAAAATTTAGAGTTGCTCGATACAGTCAAGCTTTTTGCAAAATTACCACACTGGTTTGTGATTGATACGCCACTAGGTGGATATAATCCAGACTGGGCAATTGTTATGAATGATGCCGATGGTCAAAAGTTATATCTAGTAAGAGAAACTAAGTTCATTGAAGATTTAAACAATCTGCGCCCATCAGAAGAAAAGAAAATAATTTGTGGCAAGAAGCATTTCAGGGCGATAGGTCTAGACAATTTTAAGGTGGCGCAAAAGGAGGATTTAACAGATCTACGATAAAAATGGAAAACTTAACCTTACTTGAACAAGAAGTTTTAGAAATATTAAAACAACTAGAATTTAGCTGTGATCAATTTGATCTCAATGGTGAAAAAAGAGAGAACAGATCGTCGCAGTTGCGGCGGGCGCTTGATATACACACTGGTTGTTTTCAAGAGTCTGTTGTTGTGGTAATATAAAAATATGAAAATGTTACTTGAGTTTGACTACAAAAAGGCCACCCAAGCGATAAACTATCTCACTAAGAAAGAGGGCGGGCAGATAGATAAGCTGAAATTGATTAAACTGATCTACTTTGCTGACAGGTATCACCTGAGACGAAATGGTAGGCCGATGCTCAACGATACTTATTATGCAATGCCACTTGGCTCTGTTGGATCATCCGTAAAAGACATTGCGGAGTTTTCTGATTTTCTTGCTGATGATGAGCGCGGATATGCCTCAAAATATCTCGCTCGTGGTGGTCAAGATAATACCCTTGTTTCTGTCTTAGATGTTGATGCAGATGTCTTTTCCAAAAGCGAAGTTGAGGCCTTGGATTTTTCTTATAACGAGTTCGGGAAATATGCCGCTTCAACATTGGTAAATATAGTCCACCGCTATCCAGAATGGGATAAGTTCAAAAGCGTTCTGCAATCAAAAGAGACGACTCGAGAGCCTATGTCATATTCGGATTTCTTCAAAGACCCAAGTAACGGCACGGAAGATAAGTTTGCTCTTGCGGCAGACGTTCTTTCCGCTTCAAAGGAACTTTATGAAGAAGATTATAAGGTTGCCGAATACTGGAAGTAGGCGGATATGATCAATCACTGTTATGGATATTCCATCTAATATTCGCATTTTAGCAACAATCAAAGCTGGCTCGGTTTACTATTTTGAAGAAGAAGAAATCTCGTCATATGAGCCCCATTATTTCGTTGTCCTCAACCAAAAACCTCGCACAGAGGAGTTTCTTATTCTTGTTTGCGCATCATCGCAAATTGAAAAAAGACAGCAAACAGCTCAACGACTTGGATTTCCATCGGAAACTCAGGTTATTATTTTGCCATCCGAGTATTCTATTTTTTCAAAAGACACAATGATTGATTGCAATAGGGTATTTGAGAAAACTTCGCAAACTCTTATTGAGAAACTCGAACAGAACAAACTTAAGGTGTGCACAGAAATAATGCCTGATGGTATTTTGCAGAAACTTATTGGGGGCGTGTTAGCCAGCTCTCAAATATCAGAAAAGATTAAGAAAATGCTATCCGAAGAATAAATTACCTTACCTTAAATTTTATGACGACAAAAATGGAAAAAACTGCAATATTCCGCTAAACTGTAATTCGCTTTTAATACTCGCCCAATTAACAGTTCTGAATGCGTCCAACGAGCGGAGTTTTGAACAGAGTGAAAAACTCCGGGGAGAGGAAGCAAACAATTTTGCTTCCGTCAGGGATCGAAGACCTTTGATAGTTTTCTGGAGCGTATTCGCGAACAGAAAACAGAAAAGGTGTACAGTTCTCGTAGAGAAAGATTCCCTGCTCCCGGAGCCAAATTGTATGTTGCGAGTTTGTTGGTTCGGCGGGGTTTTCTAATTGAATAATTTTGTTTTGCCGGTATAGTAAAAGCATAGAAAATATCAATATGAAAAGGATACTGCCAATAATTATCATTGTTTTAATCGTTGCGGGTTTTGGCGCGGCGCGGAAACTAATGAAAAAAGAGCCGCCGCTTATTGTAACAAATTTTGAAGAATGCGCAGCCTCCGGCAATCCGGTAATGGAGTCCTATCCGCGCCAATGTCGGCACGATGGCAAAACATTTACTGAAAACATTGGCAACGAGCTTGAAAAAGCGGACATCATCCGCATCCATTCGCCGCACCCCAACCAAATTATCAGCAGTCCGCTTATTATCACCGGAGAGGCGCGTGGATATTGGTTTTTTGAAGCGAGCTTCCCATTATTTCTCACCGACTGGAACGGACTGATAATCGCCCAAGGTATCGCAACCGCAAAGAGCGAATGGATGACAACGGAGTTTGTGCCATTTGAAGCAAGCCTCACTTTCACGGCAGGCAAAAACGCATACAACAATAAAGGAACACTGATACTGCGCAAGGATAATCCATCCGGCCTTCCCGAACATGACGATGCGCTTGAGATACCAGTGACTCTTAATTGATATGAAGGAACACTCTCCCAATCGGGGAAAAATCAAAATCATACTGATAATCTTGGGCGTTTTAATCTTGGGCGGATTGGGAACAGCTGCGACAAAATTTTCTTCCCCGCTCTCGCCGGAAAAGCTAAACCGCAGATTTATAACTTCTAATCCGCTTGATCTGTCTCAAATCGCCGGATTTTCCAAGTACAGAAGCTGTGCGGGACATGACTTTAGAAATCCAACCGCAGCCACCGGCAAAAAGGAAGATACTCCGCGCTCAATGAAGCATTACGTGAAAGTCCGCGACGATTTGCGCGGGAAAAATGGCGTTGTTAAGGCGCTCGCTCCTTTTGACGGCAAAATTTCCAAGATAGACGATTATTTGGGCGGTCCGGAAGATCGGCAAGTTTGGCTGACGCCGGATTCAATCAGCCCTGTGCAGTGGCATTTTATATTTTTCCATATTGATTTGGAAAATAGCCTGAAGAAAGGTTCATCGGTGAAAGCCGGACAGATTATCGGCACCGCCAATTTGGCGCGCGGGCCTGACGGGGCGACGGACAATTTTGACATAGCCGTGAAGATTACGCGTCCAATGAGAACGCCGGCTGTAAACGCGCCGTTTGCCCACATGACCCAAGATGTGCTGGGCGAATACGCCAAATACGGCATTGCCGAAAACGATTTGCTTGTTTCCAAAGAAAAAAGAGACGCCACCCCTTGTCCGACAGTAAAATGGGGAGATTGGCCTGATGCGTATTTTCCTTCGCAGTGGCCTGCCGACGACATCGTCTGGCTAAGATAAAAGTTGCGGATAAATTAAATAGGTATAAAATGAAAATATGAAAAAATACTTTTTAGCTATGTTTATAATAATTACAGCCGTTTTGGCTTCCGGCACGGCAAACGCTCAAATGATGGGGCGAGATTTCGGCGTGTCGCAGGAGATATACGACCATACGATAAAGGAAGAAGCCGAAGGTAAAGAGCTTTGGAGCAAACTGCAGGCGAAAGAAACAGCTTGTGATAATTTAAGCGACGAGCAATACGGAGTTCTTGGCGAATACTTTATGGGGACTATGGCAGGCAAGTCGCATGCCGCCATGAATGCGATGATGATTCAGATGCATGGCGAAGACGGCGAGGAACAGATTCATATCGTTATGGGCAAACGGCTTTCCAGTTGCGATACTTCTGCTTCGTTTCCGACAGGGAGCCTTGGTTGGATGCCTATGATGAGCATGATGTGGGGAAGCGGATCGTCCTCTTTTAATAATAATTCAACAAATAATATGATGAACTTTGGTTATGGTTTTGGAATTTTCGGTTGGGTTTTTATGATTTTTTGGTGGGCATTGATAATCGTGGGCATTGTTTATTTTATAAAATGGCTAGTAAGACAATCCGGCGGCGGTTCCGGCAAATCGGCGCTGGATATTCTCAAAGAGCGCTACGCCCGCGGAGAAATAAGCAAGCAAGAGTTTGAGGAAAAATCCCGAGAAATAAAAAATATTTGATTTGCGGCAATACAAACATAAAAGCGGATATTGTCGTCATCGGCGGCGGTCCGGCCGGTATGATGGCGGCCGGACGGGCGGCTGAATGCGGACGGACGGTTTTGTTGTTGGAGAAAAACAAAACGCTCGGGAAAAAGCTTCTTCTTACCGGAGGCGGACGATGCAATCTTACCAACAACATTTCCAATATCCGCGCGATGCTGGCGAAATACAAAGGCAGCGACCAATTTCTTTTTTCCGCCTTTTCTCAATTTGGCGTCAAGGATACGCTCAAATTTTTTAATGAGCGGGAAATGGCGACCAAAGAAGAAGCGGAAGGAAGGGTTTTTCCTGTTTCCAACAAGTCGCAATCTGTTTTGGACGCGCTGATTGAGCATATGAAGAAAGGCGGAGTGGAAATACGAACCGGCGCTGTCGTTGCCGACATTTCCATTGATAATCTTACGAAAAATATTCATATACGGCTTAAAGATAAAACAGAAATAACGGCAAAATCTTGCATCGTTGCCACGGGAGGAATTTCGTATCCGGAAACAGGCTCAACTGGCGATGGATTCGCATGGCTTAAGAAATTTGGACACACTATTATTGATAACGACTTTGCGCTTGTGCCCATTGAACTCAAAGATGAGTGGGCGAAAAAACTTAGCGGACTGACATTGAATAATATCAGGTTAAGCGTATTTTTGAACGGGCAGAAGCAGAAAAATTTTGGCAAGCAGGAAGGCAAACTGCTCTTTACGCGCTTCGGCGTCAGCGGGCCGACGGTTTTGAATATGAGCAAAGATATCGGCGAATTATTGCAAGGAGGCGAAATTGTTATTGGCTTGGATCTATTCCCAAAACTTGACCATGGCGCGCTCAAACAAAAACTCCAAACATTGCTTGTCGCGGAAAGCAATAAAAAGTTAAAAAACACATTAAGTGAAATTATCCCTTCGGCGCTTGTTTCGGGTGTGCTTGAGATTGCCGGCATCAACGGCGAAACGGCCAATCACAGCGTGAGAGGCGAGGAGAGGACGAGGCTTATCGCCTTAATGAAGGATATTCCGCTCCACATCAAGGGTTTGCTTGGCGCAGACAAAGCGATTGTTTCTTCCGGCGGGGTGGCGTTGGAAGAAATAAATTTCAAAACAATGCAATCGCGCCTTATTCCGAACCTTTATCTCGTCGGCGATGCTTTAAACATCAATCGTCCTTCGGGCGGTTATAGCCTTCAGCTTTGCTGGACGACAGGCTTCGTGTCTGGAAACGCGGCGGGAGACGGCGAAGCTTTGTAATTTCCAGTAATATGGTAAAGTAGTGATTAAGTTTATGTTTTATCAAAATCAAAAATTGATAGTCCACTCCGGATTTATGAATGACACGCATGCCGAGAGCGTCCAAGTTTCCGGCGAGCCGATGACTTTCGGCTACTGGTTTTGGCACGGCGGATTTTTGGTATTTATTTCTTATGTAATAATCATTTGCGGCACCGGCGTTTTTATCAAGCACCTTTTTTCTCTGCTGAAAAAAACATAATGTATCAGCCATCTCAAAAAATTTTAGAGAAATACGCCGATGTTCTCGTCAATTTCGCTTTGGGCGGAGGTGGGGGGATAAAGAAAGGCGAAACGGTCAGGCTTACGGTCTATGATATCGCCAAGCCTTTTTATACGGAGTTAAGGCGGGCGATTTTGAAAGCCGGAGGCAATGTGCTTAGCAATTATCTTCCCGCCGACGAGGGGAAGATGAATTTGGAAAAAGAATTTTACGATTTGGCCGATGAAAAACAACTAAAATTTTTTCCGGATAAATTTTTAAAAGGGTTGGTTGAGCAGACAGACCATTCAATTTTTATAGAAAGCGAGACCAACAAGTTCGCTTTAAAAGATGTAGACCCAAAGAAAATAATGGCCTCAAGCCAAGTCTTCAAGCCGTTTAAAGAATGGAAGGAAGAAAAAGAAAACAAAGGGAAATTTACTTGGACAATAGCTCTTTACGCCACGGAAGCTATGGCCAAAGAAGCCGAATTGTCTTTGAAAGAATACTGGAGCCAGATAATCAAAGCCTGTTTTTTGGACAAAGCCAATCCTGTAAAAGAATGGAAAAATGTTTACGGAAAAATCGGCGAATATAAAAACAAGCTTAACGAGCTGAAGATAGAAAAGTTGCGCGTAACCGGCCCCGACGTTGATTTGAAAATAAATATGGGAGAAAAAAGAAAATGGGTCGGCGGGAGCGGACGGAACGTGCCGAGCTTTGAGATATTCACTTCGCCGGATTGGCGGGGCGCGGAAGGCTGGGCGAAATTCAATCAGCCTCTTTACCGCTACGGCAATCTTGTGGAAGGGATAGAGTTGGAATTTAAAGGCGGGAAAGTCGTGAAAGCCAAAGCCAAGAAAAACGAAAAAGTGCTTTTGGAAATGATAAAAATGAACAATGCCGACAAGATAGGGGAATTTTCTCTAACCGACAAAAGATTTTCTAGAATCACCAAGTTTATGGGCGAGACTCTTTACGACGAGAACGCCGGCGGGCCGAACGGCAATTTTCATATCGCTTTGGGCAGTTCCTATCACGACGCTTTTGACGGGGATATGGCGGACAAAGCCAAAGAATACTGGAATAAATTGGGCTTTAACGACTCGGCGATTCACACCGACCTCGTTTCCACTTCGCCCAGAACCGTTACGGCGATTTTAAAAGACGGCGCCTGCCTACCGGGCAGGCAGGCCGAAAAAATCATCTACAAAAACGGCCAATTTTGCTTGTAGATAAAAATGGTTTATAATAAAGTTATGAATATAAATTTAAAGGCGACGAATTTTGAATTGACGCCGGCCATTCGCGAATACGCGGAGAAAAAAGTGAACGGGTTGGAGAAATTTATCCGCATAATGGATGAAAGCGTCCAAGCTTGGGTGGAAGTGGGCAGAACGACTAATCATCACAACAAAGGCGATGTTTACAGGGCGGAAATTCAAATCCACATTTCGCATTACGGAAAAGGCGTAAGGGCCGAAGCGGCCGGCGAAACCATCAATGAAGCCATAGACGGCGCGCACGACAAGATAAAATTGGAATTGGAAAAAGTCAAAGACCGGAAAATATCTTTAATCAGAAAAGGCGCTCGCGCGATTAAAAAACTGGTCCCGTTTTTGAAATAAATTTATGAATAAAGGCAGGGCTCATTGGATTATATTTATCATTATCATTTTAGGCTCCTTGGGAGCAATATTTGGTTATAAAATCGCCATGAAATCGGAAAATAAAATATCAAAAGACGCCAGCGTGAAAAGCCTAGGCTACACGGGCAATCCCATGGCCGTGATGAAGACGAATATGGGCGAAATCAAACTTGAGCTTTTCGCCAAAGACGCGCCGGAAACGGTCGGCAATTTCATAAAACTGTCCAGGGAAAAATTTTACGACGGAACAAGATTTCATCGGGTGATAAAAGGTTTTATGATTCAAGGCGGAGACCCGAACAGCAAAGACGATGACTGGTCAAACGACGGCATCGGCGGGCCGGGCTACGCCTTCAAAGACGAAATAAATCCCAATAAAATAATAAAAGGGGTTTTGGCTATGGCCAATGCCGGGCCAGACACCAACGGCAGCCAATTTTTCATCGTTACGGCGGAGAGCGCGCCGTGGCTGGACGGCAAACATACGGTTTTCGGCAAAGTCGTTGAAGGGATGGATGCGGTGGATAGCATAGAAAATGTCGCTACGGACAAATCAAAAAACGACCACCCCGTGAAAAATGTTACCGTGGAATCGGTGACTATCGTTGACTAAGTTCACTTATGAAATATCTCATCAAAGAGCTGATGGAAGAAGGGATTTTGAAAACCCCTTCAATCATTGATGCCTTTGAAAAAGTTGACCGAAAAGATTTTGTCCCGGAAGAATTGAAAGATAGGGCGTATCTCAATACGCCTTTGCCGATAGGTTACGGGCAGACAATTTCCCAGCCGCTGACGGTGGCTTTTATGTTGGAGTTGTTGCAACCGGAAAAAGGAAATAAAATTTTGGAAGTCGGCTCCGGTTCGGGCTGGCAGACGGCGTTGCTGGCCCATATAGTTTCTGTCGGAGGAAAAATTATTGCCGTGGAATTGATTCCGGAACTGATGGCTTTCGGCCGGAAAAATGCCGCCAAATACGGGTTTATAAAAAATAAAACAGTAGAGTTCCATTCTTTCAACGCCACTAAAGGTATGCAGGAAGAAGCGCCCTTTGACAGGATAATCTCGGCAGCTTCAGGTCATGATTTGCCTATAGCGTGGAAAGAACAGCTCAAAGTCGGCGGACGAATCGTCGCCCCCGTCAAAGATGCGATTAATTTGCTTGTCAAAAAAGGCCCGCCTGTCGGCGAGGCGGGCGAAATGGAATTTGAAGAAAGCATTTATCCCGGTTTTGCTTTCGTGCCGCTAATAAGTTTAAACGAGAATATACAACTATAATTTCATAAATTTTTCATACTCCATCTCGTTTTTTGATTCCGGTTTAACTTTCTTAATTAAGATATAGCCGTCTTTAAATTCCATAGCTGTTATTATAATGCGGACTTTTTGATTATTTTTTTGGGTGAAATAGTAAATTCCCGGCCAAGGTTGGAAGGCGAGAAATTTTCTGTAAATAAGCTCCGGAGAATCTTTTTCCAAATCCACCAGTCCGTCTTCCTTGTTTATCTTTTTTGTAAAAGTCGCTTGATTGTGGTCTTGTTCCACAGCTTTAATTTCTCCGCTTATCCACTTCGGAATGACATCAACCAGCATTTGTCCTCCCAGTTCTGCTAACTTTTCTTCAAGTTGTTTGTACTTTATATGACTTTCAACTTTCAATTTTTGACTTGCCAAAATTGGCCCGTGGTCAATTTCGGCATCCATCAGCATTATCGTTACTCCCGTTTTTTCCTCCCCGCTTAAAATAAAAGATTGTATCGGCGACGGGCCTCTGAATTTAGGCAATAATGACGGGTGGACATTGAGAGTTCCAAATTTTGGAATGTCTAGAATTGATTTCGGAATGATTTTGCCGTAAGAAGCGACTATAAGAAGGTTGTAGGTTGTAGGTGGTAGGTTGCAGGAAGAAAGAGAAATAGGTTGAGCGATTTTGAGATTGTGCCCCATCGCGAATATTTTTAGTGGTGGAGGAGTCATAATCATTTTCCGTCCTTGCGGTTTGTCGGGAGCAGTAATGACAAGGTTGGGAACATAGCCGTTTTTCAATAGAATATCCAGCACTTTTACAGAAAGTTCCGAAGTGCCGAAAAAGGCGAAATTTATATTATTGTTAGTCATTTTTTAATATCAAAAAGGTGTATCTTATTTCTGCTCCCCGCCCGCCTTGCAAGCGAGAGCGTTGCGGGCAGGCAGCTTAAATAGCGAAGGATTTTTTCTCGTTTTTCATTTTTTCGCCCTATCACACATAATTCCTATCGCAAATTTATGTGATAGTCTTGATCATTTATTTTGTTTCCAATTTTTCAAGATTGGTGGCAGTGTCGGTAAATAATATGCCGTTTAAGTGATCCATTTCGTGCTGGAAGATTTGGGCCAGCAGGCCGGAAGCGCCGCGGGAAAATTTTTCTCCTTTTTCATCATTGGCTTCCATGGTCACTTTTTCGGCTCTTGAAACCGTACCGAAAATGCCGGTTACGCTAAGACAGCCTTCTTTTACCGCCTGCTTTTTCTTGGAAATTTTCGTAATTTTCGGATTTATGAAAACGACTATTTCGGGTTTGTTTTGCTTGGGCGTTTTTTTCTCTTGAATTTCTTTTAATTCTTGAGCGGTTTTATTTTCCGTGTATTCTTTCAAAACGATAAAAATTCGCAGCGGTATTCCGATTTGAGGCGCGGCCAAAGCCACGCCGTCTTTGGCGACGGAAAGAGCGTCAGTCATTTGAGTCAAAATCTTCTTTATTTTTGGCGTTTTTATATCGGCCAAACTGATTTCCTTGGCCGTTTCTCTTAAAATCTTATCGCCCGTTTGAACTATGGTTGTCATTGGGCGTATTCTAGCAATTTTTAGAGCTACTAGTATATATTGACAAATAAATCTATTTATGATAGGCTTGAATAAAGAATTAGGGTGGAAAAATCTTGATACTTAACAATTGTAATTTCTAAAACTTTTTTTGAAGAAAGGCGGTTGCAAATGGCAATAATAACAGGTTTTGTTGAGCCAAAAAGAGATTATGCGATATTTGTTGTGGTGACGGGTATGCAAGGAGGGATTCCTTTAGTTGTTGAAAAAGGCAATTTTTCAAAAAAAATGTGGAAATTGCCCGGAGGAAGACCAAGTCCTGAAGATGACATGGATAAAGATGTCACTGCAATGAGGGAGGTTGACGATGAAATCGGGATTGTTGTTGAATATCCCGAAAAGGAAGTCCTTAATATACCGAAAAAAAAGCATGATTTTATCGTGTTAAAAGCAAAGTATTTTAGCGGTGAAATTGCCGCTAAGGCTGAAATTGAGAGAGTTGAATTGTTCAACTTTGCTCAAATCAGGCAAATGATTGAAGAAAAACAAATATTGCCTGATCATGCCGAGGCTTTATTAAAACATATTGACGAGGTTACAGCTTTTGATGTTGTGCCAAATATGTTTTAAGCTACTACTCCATTTTTTTGGTGTTTCAAGGCTTGCTCGCTACGGTGAGCAAGCTTTTTCTTTTTTTACAGCAAACTTTCCGGGCCGATGTCTATTTTCCAGGATGGGGGCAGGGAAGACAAAATTTGACGCAATTTTTCTTGACCTGAAGGCCATGAGCCAGAGTCAATTTTAAGCAAGATATGCTTTATGTATAAATTTTTTACTTTTGGGATGAAGGCCGGATAGGTTGCAGGTTTCCATTCGTCCAGAATTTTTTGCAAAGCCTCCATCTCTTTGTTTAACTGATTCTCATTTTTTCCTTCTTTGGTAATTTTGATCAGCAATTTAAACGGCGGATATTGGAAAATCTTGCGGCTTGCTATTTCTTCTTTGTAAAATCCGGAAATATTTCCCCTCAAAACATTGTCAAAAATAGGCAGTTCCGGAAATCTGGTCTGAATTATGAAAGATTTTTTGGCCAATGATTTAAGCTTCAAAAGAAGATGGAAAACTTTTTCGTTCATTTTGAATTCCGGCAAAGTGAACAGTCCGTCCACCGATATGGCGATAACTCGGTCAACCGGCCGGTTTATGTAAGAAAAAATCATTTCCGTTCCTACAAGAATCCCGCCATTTAGCAAAAACTCTTCGGCGATTTTCTTTCCGGCTTTTTCGTTGGGGACGGAATCGGAATCCATTTCAAAAATTTTCGCGTCAGGGAAAAAACCTTTCATTTCTTCCGCCACCATTTGCGTTCCGATGCCGTAAGATTCCAGCCGCCAGCTTTTGCAATAAGGGCACTTGTCCGGCGCGGGCAGTTCGGAAAGGCACTTGTGGCATCTTTGCACGGCGTTCTTTGAATCCGTCTTTCGCATAACAACCGGCGCGTCGCATTTTCCGCACAGTATCGTCCGCCCGCAGTCGGCGCATATCGTCGTCGGGTGATAACCTTTGCGATTGGCGAATATTATTATTTTTTCGTTTTTGGCGATTGCCTCGTCCATTATCCGCATGAGCCGTGGAGTGGAAACGAATTTTCGCTGATTTGTTTTCTTTTCTTCAAAATATTCTTTGGCATCTATGATTATTTGTTCCGCCGATGAAATCAGTCTCGCGCGGCGGTCAAAAGAAGGAGAAAATTCCCCGGATTCCTGCCTGTAAAAAGTTTCCGTCAGGACAAGTTCGTCTCCGAAAATAAGCCGGGCTTTTATTTTATCGCTTATTATCTCGGCTGATTTTCTTGCGTCGGTGTAGGGCTTTTTCCGGTTTTTATAAGCCGAAGAACTTTCTTGGTCAATTATTATGGCGCCGAAATCGCGTCTGGGAATGGACATAAACAGTTTGGTGGCGATTATCAAAACGGGATGTTTTTCTTCAACAATCTTTTCCCATTCTTCCTCCATTTTTTTCTTTGGCATTTTTCCGGACAAGACAAAGACATATTTTTCTATCCCGCGGCCAATCTCAACGGCGATATTTTCCATATCGACAACAGTAGGCAAACACAAGAAAACAGATTTGTTCTTGGCTAATTCTTCCCGGACAATGCTTTTGTAATGCTGAAATCTTTCTTTGGTCGGGGATTGAATGACGATAATTTCGCGTTTGTTACTCGTTTGTTCCGGCGTTTTGTTTATTTTTGGTTCGGAACCGCTTTCCAGTATCGCTTGCGGAACAAAATCTTTTATCACGGAACCCGGCGTGGATAGATAATATTCGGCAATCTCTTTGCAGGCTTCCAAAAATTCCGGCGTTATGAAATTGTCGGAAATTACCGACTTGACCGGCTTTATGGAGAAATCGGAACCCTTAAGGCTGGTTTTTGATTCTTTGGCGTCCGACACGGCGCTGACAATGGCGGGAATTTCTTTTTTTTTGACGGGGACGGAAACAAGAGCGCCGACGGAAACGTCTTTGGAGGTGAAATAGGAAAGTTTTTCTTGGGGAATTCCTTTGGCTATCGGAATAACGTCAATTATTTTCATTTTATTTTATTCTTTAAACCGACTTACGATATCGGTTTTTTTGGCTGATATTCCATATATTCTGGCACAATTGTAAAAAAATTCAAAAACATTATTATTGTTTTGTGACAAATTATATAATCAACGGCGGAAAAAAATTGAAAGGAGAAATAACGGTCAATTCTTCCAAAAATTCGGCGGTGGCGATTTTGCTGGCCTCTCTTTTAAACGGAGGCAAAACCACCATAGTCAATCTGCCGAAAATAGAAGAGGTTTTCAGAATAATTGAAATTTTGGAAAGCGTCGAGGTAAAAACGGCTTGGCAAGGCAAGACCTTGAAAGTGTCCCCGCCGGAAAAATTAAAACTGGGAAAATTAGACATTGAAGCGGCTTTAAAGACCAGAATAATGATATTGCTTATCGGTATCTTGGTTCATAAGTTTAAGAAATTCTCCCTGCCTTTTTCCGGCGGCTGCAAGCTGGGCAAGAGAACGGTTACGCCTCATCTCTACGCTCTGGAAAAATTCGGCATAAAAATAAAGGTCAAAGAAAACGAATACGAAATCAGCCGAAGTAAATTAACTCCTTGCGAAAGTATAATAATGTACGAGTCCGGCGACACGGCGACGGAAAACGCCATTTTGGCGGCGGCGCTTATCGGCGGAAAAACGGTTATCAAATTCGCTTCGGCCAATTATCAAGTCCAAGATTTGTGCCATTTTCTGACCGGTTTGGGCGTGAAGATGGAAGGAATAGGAACGACCACTCTGACAATTTTCGGCAAGGAAAATATCAATCAAGAGTATTCTTTTCAATTAAGCGAGGATCCGATAGAAGCGATGTTTTTTCTGACGGCGGCAATCGTGACGAAATCGTCAATCGTTATCAGACGATGCCCGTTGGATTTTTTGGAGCTGGAATTGTTTAAACTGGAAAAAATGGGATTCAAATATAAAATTGTCCGCGAATATAAATCGGAGAATGGATTCGCCCGACTAGCGGACATAAAAACCTATCCTTCGGAACTGATCGCGCCGGAAGAAAAAATTTACGGCCGGCCATACCCGGGACTCAACATAGACAACTTGCCGTTTTTCGTCCCCGTTGCCGCGCAAGCTGTCGGAGAAACTTTGATTCATGATTGGGTTTACGAGAACCGGGCCATATACTACACGGAGTTAAACCGCTTGGGAGCCAAAATAGATTTAGCCGACACCCATCGGGTTTTCGTGAAAGGGCCGGCGGAATTCAAGCCGGCGGAAATCACTTGTTTGCCCGCCTTGCGTCCTTCTGCCATAATACTGATAGCTATGCTTGCCGCCAAAGGGGAGTCCTCGCTAAAAAATACGTATACTATAGAAAGAGGCTATGAAGACATTTGCGGAAGATTGGCAAGCATTGGAGCCGATATAAAAAGGGTGGAAGTTAAAAATTAAAATATGGGATTTTTCAATAAAAAATTAGGCATTGATTTGGGCACGGCCAACACGCTGGTTTTCGTCCCCGGCAAGGGTGTGGTTTTAAACGAGCCGTCCGTGGTGGCTATTTCCTTGCCGGACAATAAAGTTATGGCGGTGGGAGACGAAGCCAGAGCGATGGTCGGCCGAACTCCGGACACCATTACCGCTTATCGGCCGATGAAAGACGGAGTGATCGCCGATTACCGGGTAACGGAAGCGATGCTGAAGTACTTCATCTCCAAAGCGATGGGAAAGTGGAGTTTGGCCAAGCCGGAAGTGCTGGTTTCCGTGCCGGCCGGTGTTTCTTCCACCGAGAGAAGGGCGGTGGTGGAAGCGGCCATAAAAGCCGGAGCCAAGGCGGCTTACGTGATGAAAGAGCCGATTTTGGCCGCCATCGGCGCGGGTATTTCCATCCAAGAGCCGATTGGGCATATGGTGGTTGACATCGGCGGGGGGACGACGGACGCGGCCGTCATCTCTTTGGGAGGCATTGTCGCTTCCGCGTCGTTTAAATGCGCCGGGGACAAAATCAATCAGGCCATCGCCGATTACATCAAGAAAAATTTCAATCTGTTTATCGGCGACAGGACGGCTGAAGATATAAAAATAAAAATCGGTTCGGCGGTTTTGGTGGACGAAGAGATGGTTTACAAAATAAAAGGCCGGGATTTTCTCACCGGTTTGCCCCGAGCGGCGGAAATCACCACCAACGAAGTTGTGAAGGCGATTGATTCCGAACTCAAAGATATGATGAAGGTCATCAAAAATGTCTTACAGGAAACTCCACCCGAACTTTCTTCCGATATCATAGACAACGGCATTACGCTGACCGGCGGGTCTTCTCTTTTGAGGAATTTGGACGAGCTGGTTTTCCGTTCTACCGGCGTGAAAGCCCATGTGGCCGACGACGCATTGCTCTGCGTGGCCAAAGGCGCCGGTTTGGCTCTGGACCATTTGGATACCTATAAAAAGAGCATTATAGCCAAGAAGTAGTTTTTATGCGCCCGATTCTAAAAGCCCATATTGAGAAAAGGGAATTCAATCACGCTTATTTGCTGTGCGGGGACGGGGAAGCCGGCAAGAAAATGGCCGAGGAAGCGGCCAGAGTCATATTGGCGGAAGATAATTTGGAATCTCATCCGGATTTTTCGCGCGCTCGATTCGGACTGTTTGGTATAAATGACAGCCATAATCTGACGAGCTGGGCGGCCACGAAATCTTTTTCCGGCCGGGGAAAAGTTTTGGTGATGGAAGTTTTTTCCTTCAATATGGAATCATCCAACGCGCTTCTCAAAACCTTGGAAGAGCCTGGTGATAAAATCCACTTTTTCATCATCGTTTCTTCGGTGGAAAATGTCATACCCACTCTTCGTTCAAGACTGACGGTTGTTGACCTTTCTTCAGGCAAAGAAGAGTTGGAAAAAGAAACACTGGAAACCGGCCGGAAATTTTTGGCCGCTTTACCCAATAAAAGATTGGAAATGGCAAAAAAGCTGTCCGCGAAAAGCGAAGAGGAAAATGAATTACTGTCGGAGTCGGTCGCGAACAAACAAAAAGCCGTTCAGTTTTTAAACACTTTGGAATTTTTACTCCACTTGGACATTCAATGTCCAAGTGGGAATACGGCCTTGGAAGAATTATCCAGAAGCCGGCAATTTATATTCGACAAGGGGTCATCGGCTAAAATGATTCTGGAACATCTGGCGCTGGCGTTGCCCGTTTTCAAATAAACGATAAAATTGATACAATAAGAACGCAATTGTTATGAAAAAAGATAATTATGTAAAATTTTTACTTGCGTTTACGAACCGCTTGACTCCTAGCGAGCGATTGTTTAATATTAAAGTATTAATCTCACTGCCTTCTCGGCGTTATTGTCGGGACGGCAGTTTTTTATTTATCCATAATTATGAATAGAGTTTTTGTTTTCATTGACGGAAATAATTTTTATTTTAAATTGAAAGAATTGTCTTCGCAATTAGACGGAAAATTTTCTTTGCTGGAGTTTGATTTTAAAAAATTTTGTGAATGGCTCGCCGGATCTGATAATCTAATAGATATTCGTTATTACATTGGCGCCTTGAAAAGGCAACGCAATAATGAAAAGTCGGAAAAAATGTACGCCGATCAGCAAAAACTGATTAGCAGATTGCAAAATAAAAATATTTCTACAGTTTTCGGGCATTTGATTCAGCATCCGGACAAGACATTTCACGAAAAAGGCGTTGATGTGAAAATAGCGGTTGAAATGATAAGATACGCAAGGGAAGATAAATACGATACGGCGTATTTATTAAGTTCTGATACGGACTTGGTCCCAGCCGTTGAAGAAGTTAATTCACTCGGCAAGAAAGTTTGTTATGTGGGGATAGCGAAAGGGCAGTCTTTCGGTTTGACGAAAGTTTCCGGCGACGTAAGATTATTGAGGCCGGAAGAAATAAAAACATTCTTGCCAAAATATTTTTTACAATAAAATGTCTAAAATAATCATCGATTTCATAAAAACCTTCCACCATCTCTCCAAAATTGCCACCCAAGTTTTACACGACGGCGATTTGGTAGAAGTGGATGCGGACAATGGGGTAGTGAGGATATTGGAGAAAAGTAATTAAAATTAAAAAAAATGAGCGACAAAGTAGTGCTTTATCGCAAATATCGGCCGCAGAGCTTTGAGGAAGTTTTGGGGCAGGATCATATCGTTTCGGTTTTGAAAAATGCTGTCAAAGCGGGGAGAATTTCCCACGCTTATCTTTTCTCCGGATCCCGCGGAACGGGCAAGACGAGTTTGGCCAGAATTTTGGCCAAAGAAGCGGGATGCTCCGATGTTGACCTTATAGAAATTGACGCCGCGTCTTCGCGAGGCATAGACGAGATAAGGGCGTTAAGAGAAGCCGTAAGATTTTCTCCTCTGCAAGGCAAGGTAAAAGTCTACATCATAGATGAGGCGCATATGCTCACCAAAGAAGCTTTTAACGCTTTGCTTAAAACCTTAGAAGAGCCGCCTGAGCACGCCATTTTTATTTTGGCGACGACGGAAACGGACAAAATGCCGGAGACGATAATTTCCCGGTGCCAGAATTTTTCTTTTCGCAAAATTTCCGAAGAAGTCTTAAAAAAAGCGCTGAAAAATATCGCCAAAAAAGAAGGCTTTGAGATAGACGACGGGACGGCCGGGCTTATCGCTCTTGGCGCCGAAGGGTCTTTTCGCGACGCCCAGGGGATTTTGGACCAGCTCATTTCTTCAGGCGATAAGAAAATCACGGAAGAAGCCGCCCGCCGATTTTTATCCGCTCCGCCGAGAGAATTGATAGAAACATTCCTTACCGCCGTTTTGGATAAAAAAGCGGAAAGCGGGCTGGAAGCCATTGGCGCCGGAATGGAGAAAAATATTGATATAAAAATATTGTACAAAATGATTTTAAGAGATTTGCGTTCGGCTATTCTGCTCAAACTGGCTCCGGGGATGAAAGGACAAATTCAAGATTCGTACAGCGAGAAAGAATTCAAATTTTTGGAGAGATGCAAAGACTTAGCCAAGCCTGGAGAGCTGGAGCGGGCGCTGAAAATAATGCTGGAATATTATGAAACCCGCTCCCGTTCTTACTTGCCTCAAACGCCGCTGGAACTTGCCTTATTGGCGATAATCGGCCAGAATAAATAGCGGATTATTATTGAAGCATTGCGGGTTCGTCTAATGGCAGGACGTCGCCCTTTGAAGGCGAATATTGGGGTTCGAGTCCCTGACCCGCAGAAAAATAAATACCTTTATCTAAGATAATTTTTAAGGTATTATTAATTTAATTATGGCGATATTGGATACAAAAATTAAAGAGCTTCGTTCAACTGATATTTAAGATAACACCATGAAAACACTCACAAGAAAAGAATTGGACAGGCAAGATTTTGTGGATAATGAGATTTTTGAATTAATTCAAAAACTTCTTCCGGCGGGCAGAAAATTAAAATGGGATATTGAAATGATTGGTTTTGTGCGGGATGCTATACAAGATCAAATTATTAACAAACGAGCAGTGAGTAAAAATAGATTTTATCCGTACAAAATAATATGAAAAAAATAAATCCTTGGACACAATTAAGTATTGATTACGCAAGCCAAAAAAGTTATTTAGATGATCTATTTCAGGTATATCCGACAATCCCGGAAGGAATACGCGAACCTAACGGAGAACTTTGGAAGAATGCAGAAAAAGCGTTTGAAAAGCGGGACAACGTCACGCTTATGAAAAATCTTTTGAAACTAGACTTGTTTCCGATTAAAGATTCCTATGTTGCTTATCTAAAACGAGACAAGACCGCATTAGAGCGAAATCCAGCGACTTCCGCCCGACTTTCGGGACGTTTGTATGAAATGGGACTTGATAAAATTTTTGCGCGGTGTTCTGAACCAAAAGAAACAAACCGCCAAATTGGTCCGCTTTTCAAACGCTGGCTTAATAAGAAAGCGTTAGGAATTCAACCAGTGAAACTTGATGAATTTTTGAAAGCGAAAGGAAACGCTGTCTTGGATGCGAGCGATGCAGAAATGATGGCCTTTGCCCGCGAGTATTTGAACTATAGACACAATAAGGGATTAGATTTTATCGCTCGCTTCAACGGAAAATATGTTATCGGTGAAGCGAAGTTTTTGACTGATTTTGGCGGACACCAAAATGCTCAATTCAATGACGCCATCGCCACAATCAAAGCTAAAAATGTTAAAGCGATTAAGGTGGCAATTCTTGACGGTGTCCTCTACATCAAGGGCAAAAACAAAATGTATAAGGATATAACAGGAAAACTCAAAGAGAAAAATATAATGAGCGCGCTTGTTTTGCGTGAGTTTCTGTATCAATCATAGCGTCTATGCTTATTACTTATGACAATAAAAAACATGATAAAGATATTCTCGAAAAAACTTCGAGAACTGAACTAAAAACTGTATCGGGCAAGGGAGCGAAAAATAAGCTCATTCACGCCGATAATCTTTCTACTCTTAAAACTCTACTTGATGATTATTCAGGTAAGGTTGATTTGATTTATATTGACCCCCCGTTTGCCACAAATGGACATTTTAAAATCAGCGATGACCGCGCAAACACAATCAGCAGTAGTAACGGAGACGCTATCGCTTATAGTGACACTCTTATCGGGGCAGATTTTTTAGAATTTTTGCGCGAGAGGTTGATTTTTTTGCGCGAGCTTTTATCAGAGCGCGGGTCAATCTATCTTCATATTGATTACAAAATCGGACACTATGTAAAACTAATAATGGATGAAATATTTGGTCGTGATATGTTTCGCAACGATATTACTCGTATCAAGTGCAATCCAAAGAATTTTCATCGCAAAGCATACGGCAATATAAAAGATTTAATACTTTTTTATTCCAAAGCAGAAAGCCCTATTTGGAATGACCCGCGCATTCCTTTCACAGAAGAGGATAAGGAACGTTTATTTAAGAAACTGGATAAAGGTGGGCGACAATATACGACTATTCCACTTCACGCGCCCGGGGAAACTTCTAATGGAAATACCAGCAAAGAATGGAAAGAGATGAAGCCGCCAAAGGGTCGCCATTGGCGAACCGATCCGGCTATTTTGGAAGAATGGGATAATCAAGGATTGATTGAGTGGTCAGCAAACGGCGTCCCGCGCAAAAAAATCTTTCTTGACGAAAGAGACGGAAAGAAAATGCAGGATATTTGGGAATTCAAAGACCCGCAATATCCGCAATATCCAACAGAGAAAAATTTAGATTTATTAAAGCTTATTGTTGAGGCATCCTCAAACGAAGGAGATTTGGTGCTTGACTGCTTTGCCGGCTCTGGCACAACACTTGTTGCGGCACAATCGCTTAATCGCAACTGGATTGGAATTGATAAGTCAGAGCCAGCAATCAAGGTTGTGCAAAAACGCCTTAATGATTTACCAAGTAGCTTATTCTCCAAAGTCGAATACGAACTTTTGAAAGAATATGAGTAAAGAAAAAGTTTTTGAAATCATCATTCAAGCTATATTCTCTTGGCCAGGGATTGTTCTTATTATAGCGATTGTTTGTATTGTAATGTTTTGCAAAGAGATTTCGGGATTTATAAAAGGGATAAAGAAAATCAAGACAAAAGAATGGGAGTTTAATACTGAAGATGAAAAAACAGAAAAAGAGTTAACCAAAAACGAAGAACTTTCAAAAGAAGAAGAAAAAGAGGAAGAACAACCAGAAACTCAAAAGGTGGAGGAGCCAAAAACACTTGAGGAATGGCGAATGGAGATGATTTTCTCTACATTTGATAAAAATCAAACACGAACAGATGAAGCTTTTCAAAAAATACAAAGATTGAATGCTGATCCAGTATCTCGAAAGAAAGACGAATTACTTTATTTGAAATTCTCTCATATTGCGGGTAAAACGGATGCTATTCAGAGAATTAGGAATTTTTTGACCGATGCTGAAGTTGAGTATGAAGCGAATATGGCGCTTGGTTTTTGTTACGCCAATTCGAAAGATTTTGAGAATGCTACAAAATTTTACTTGCAAGCACTGGAAAAAGCTAAAAACGAAGAAGAAAAAACAAGTGTGGCCTCTCAACTTTACTCCTCCTTATATCGAGACAGTAAAAAAGAAGAGGCAGTTAAAATGTTAAGCGATGTTCTCTCAATTGCCACAAATGATGTTAATAAAGTTAAACTCTATGAAAGTTTGGCAGACATATACGAGAAAGAGAATGACCATGAAAACAGGGCTTTTGTACTTGATAAAGCCGTTGAATTAAAGCCGAATGATATAAGTTTGATTTTTAAAGTAGGTTACTCTTATGCAGAAAGTAAATACGATGAACTTTCGCTTTTGCATTATAAAAACGCACGGGATATTAATCCAGAAGATGAGGCCGTCCAAAATAACCTAGGTGTTCAATATGATAACTTAAAAATGCCCATTAAATCAATATCAAGCTATAAAAAAGCCGAAAAGCTTGGCAATACATTAGCAAGCGCCAATCTTGCTTATCGCTTGATGAATACGGGATTTACCGAAGAAGCTAAATCAATATTAGATATTGCCACTACCAAAGAAGATGCCCACCCGAATGTAAATTCAGCTCTTTCCGATATTCCTAAAAGGAGCGAAAAAGAAGATGAGGTAGAAAAGGGAAAAATCAAGCTTGCATTGAATTTGAGAAAATTCTTTTTGGTTTTTACAGAAGCGAAATTTATCAAGAGTGATGTGTTGGATAATGTTAGTGGCGAATGGAAATCGAATGTCGATACCATCTTTCAACTTTCTATTTCTGACAGGAAACTCATTGGAACATGGAAAGAGAAACTGATTTCTTATGAATGCGATTGGAAGTTCGAAGGAGAAATAGTAAACAACAGTTCAGTTTTAACAATTTATGAAAAAGAATATAATTTTTCAAAAAATGATTACGAATATAGAAAGAAAGGTAAGGGGTTTCTTTTTTGTTCAGTAGATGGCAGTACAGTAAAATTTATTAGAATTGATGATTCTTTCAAATCAAAGAAAATTTATACTTTGGCTCGAAATTCGGTTGGATAAACAAAAAGAGAAAAAATATGCGAAAGGAAAAAGTTTTATTAAACGCCACGCTTTGTTTTCCCGTTAAGGAAGATAAAATTCTTCTCGGCTTGAAGATGAAAAAAATAGGGAAGGGTTGCTGGAATGGATATGGAGGAGGAATTGACGATGAAGAAACTCCGGAACAATCAATGATAAGAGAATTGAAAGAAGAGGCCAAGGTAAAAGCGTTTCCGAACGCCCTTGAAAAAGTGGCGATTATTGATTTTAAAAATACTAAAACTGACGGAAATGTTTTTGTTTGCCGTGTTCATGTCTATCTGCTTCATCAATGGGAAGGCGATTTCCAGCCGACGGACGAAATGGCAAGTCCGACTTGGTTTGAGAAAAAAGAGTTGCCGTTGGACGATATGATGCTTGCCGACAGGGAATGGTTGCCGATTGTTTTAGCCGGCAAGAAAATAATAGGAGAGGCCGAATATGGGCCTTTTCAAAAGACATTGCTGAAAAGGGTGAAATTGCAATATGTTAATTCTTTTTCCGATAGTTAGAGCCAGCTTTCATCAAAAAAGTTGGCTTTTTCTTTTTTCGCTGGCAAAATCGAGCCGACAAATATTTTGCGCATTATGTTATAGTTAAATAGTGGAAACAAAGAAAGATAAAATCAAAGCCGTTATTCCAGTCGCGATTATTGCCGCTCTTTTTATTGTTTCCGCTTTTTATTCCCAAAAATACGACGAGGAGGCGAAAATTTTTGTGGAAAGAGGGGGCATTTTTGGTATGGTCGCTTATGTAGCGATTGAGATAATCGCTACAGTGGTGGCTCCTATTAGCGCCACTCCTTTGATACCTATTGCCGCCAATGTTTGGGGAGTCGCGGCAACAGCCATGCTTAGTATTTTAGGCTGGACTGTCGGATCGCTTATCGCTTTTGTTCTCGGCCGAAGGTACGGATTGCCTTTGGCGCAAAAATTTTTTTCCGTCCGCAATCTTGAAAGTATGCATAAGCACATTCCTAAAGAGAAAATATTTTGGTCGGTCGTCCTTTTAAGAATTATGATACCGGTTGACCTTTTAAGTTACGCCTTGGGTGTTTTCGGTGTCTTGGGCTGGAGAAGATACACGCTGGCCACTATTATCGGCATAACTCCTTTCGCTTTTATTTTTGCTTATCTCGGCACCTTGCCTATTTCATATCAACTGTTTTCCATCCCGGCCGGAATTTTGCTGATTTTCATAGTTTACGCCAGCGGCGGGAAAAAATTCTATCGGTGATTCTCGCCGACACCGGACTTCGACGAGCTGTGGATAACTCAAGCTTTGATAAATTTTAAAAGTGATATAATAAATAATAAACAAAAAATAAAATTTATTATCAGCTTAATTATCAAGGAAACGAATTATGGCAAAAAAATCATTTTTTCTTTTCGCGGTCGTTTTATTTATCGCCGTAGCCGGTTTTAATTTTTCTTTGGCGGCTGAAACACTAAGACGGCCGGACCGAATAGAGATAAAAAGTTTGCAATCCAAACCGGCAAAAGGCGGGATAAACATAAGCGCGGTTTTGGCCAACCCCAGCGCCGAAACAGAAACTTACCCTTCCACTTATCTCGTCCGCTTGCAGGAAACCAATCCCCTTGTTAAGCCGAAAAATCCCGATTTCTCTCCATCCTCTTTGATTGTTTCGGCCATAGAAGGAGACGGCAGTCCCGACTACATTTCCTTAAAGCCGCTGGAAGAAAAAACGATTGATTTGTTTTTGCCCATCAGCCCATACGCCCCTTTGAACGACTACAATCTCATCGTCAGCTACATATATTCGGACGGGCGGGGATTGGGAACGGCGGATAAAGTCATCCCCAATTTCGGCTATAATTATAAAGAAGGCAAGTTATATAAAAACAGTTTCATTAATTTTGACCAAGAAAATTGTTATTTCATAAAAAGCGGCGGGAAAAAATATTCCAACACATCCGGTCCGATTTTCAATCCCGACGAGGCTCCGAAAATAAGCTGCAAGCTCAAGAATTTGGGAGAGGAAAATTTATACGTTTTTCCTCGGATAGAGTGGAAAGAATTTTTTGTCTACGGAAGCCCGCTTAATGGAAGAAGAGTTTTGGAAATAGCGGACCAGCCCGTTCCCTTTGAAGCCGGAGAGGAAAAAATAGTTGAATTCTATCTTCCCAAGGCGGAGAAGCCGCAAGTTTATGAGGCTTTGGTAAGCTTCGTGGACGAAAAAGGCGATATAAGGTCTTTCAATATGTCTTTCCGGTGGACTGTTGCCGGTTCTTCGGCCAGAGTGGAAAGGGTTTCTCCGGTCGGCGAGATAAAAACCAATTACGACAAAGGCGACATCGTCAAGCTTCTTGTCGGGTACTTCGGTTCTATGGATTTATATTGGGCCGGGGATGATTCCAGCGTTAAAAATCTTTCCGGGGCGAGTCTTGTCGCCACGGTAAAAGACGACAAAGGCAATGTCTGCGGAGAAAACAAAGTAAGCTTGCCGGAAATTTCCGACGGGAGCTTGCAAGAACAGGTTGTGGACGTATTGCTGAAGGCCAAATGCAGCCGGATTTCTTACGATGTTTCTTTACTGGCGGACAATCAGGATTTGGCCAAAATTTCCGTCAAGGAATTGACGGAAAAAACCGACGACGGAATATCCGACTACGGCGTTTACGCCAAATACGTTTTGCTGGCCGTCTTTATTTTCGGCTTCTTGGTTTTTATGAGAAAAGGGAAAAAATATATGGACAAGAAATTCGCCATTTTCGGATTTTTGCTGGTCTTGGGAGTTTTCGGATTATTTAAATTCGCTTATGGCATCGCTCCGACATCAACAACCGGTTCCGCCACTTCCATAACCAACACTACCGCCAATATAGCCGGCATGATTAGCCCAAACGGCAATAACATATCCTATTGGTTTTACTATTATCCGGACGGGCGGGCGGACTTGACTCAACATACCACATGGACAAACGCCGGTAACGGAACTTCCGTCGTCAATGTCAGCGCCAATATTTCCGGTTTAACATTGGGAACGAAATATCATTACTACATCTCCGCCTACAACTATACCGCTGGTGAGTATCTGTCCAACAGCGAAGTAAAGAATTTCACAACTACGGGAGGCATCGCTCCGACATCAACAACCGGTTCCGCCACTTCCATAACCAACACTACCGCCAATATAGCCGGCATGATTAGCCCAAACGGCAATAACATATCCTATTGGTTTTACTATTATCCGGACGGGCGGGCGGACTTGACTCAACATACCACATGGACAAACGCCGGTAACGGAACTTCCGTCGTCAATGTCAGCGCCAATATTTCCGGTTTAACATTGGGAACGAAATATCATTACTACATCTCCGCCTACAACTATACCGCTGGTGAGTATCTGTCCAACAGCGAAGTAAAGAATTTCACAACTACGGGAGGAGTAGCCGCGCCTATTTCTTATGGAATAGCCGAAACTCGTCCGTATTTTGGATCGGGCAGTGAAATAAGAAATATAGTCGGGGTAAGATATAAATTTAAAATAGCGGATAATGACGGCGGAAATTTAAAAATAATATTCGGCTCCTCAAGATTAGGTGGCAGTGGAACTGACACCTATCTTATAGAAAAAAATATCTATAATACCAAAGTTTCTTCTTACTCCGACCCTGTTTGCAGTGGCGGATGGGAAAAAGTAAGTTCCGGCTTAACTATCGGCCAATCAACTTTAAGAATAGCTGCGCCGGATTATGTGAGAAAAGGAAAAGTAGGAATGAAAACAATAAACCCTTTATATTTTCCAAGAATAACTTATTTAATAGATAATATTCCCGACCTTTTTAAAACAGATGCCATTTCTCAAGACAATCTAAACGGGAAAGAAGGAACGGTGGAAATCTTGCGCAGGGGGATTATTACAGATAGTGATAAAACCGGCTGGAAATGCGGCGGTATCAGTTTAGACAGCGATATTTACCGCGAATGGAACGTAAAGACAATAATCAATAGTTATTCGCACCAGGTTTTAATTGCCCTGCCAGAGAGTGGCGCTCAATATTTAACACCCTATGAGTTGATTAATTTCAGAACAGAATTTTTTCAACTCCCCAATTTATTCAGGGTTTATTTTTGGGATTTTGAATTTAAAAGAGAGGACAGTTCAATTTGGGAACCGCTTTTGGATTTAAAGGTGACTGACTATGACGGCAACTTAACCAACTTTGGCATCAAAAAAGTAATTTATAACGGTAAAAACGCTATTGAGATCAGCAATGGCGGCGCCGGCGGGTTTCTTGCCGAAAATACAACATTCCAAATACTTCCCAAGTTTAATTTATCAGTAATAAAATCGGGGACAGAAGGCGGTTTGATAACCGGAACAGGCATAAATTGCGGCAGCGACTGCAACGAGTCATATGATTTAAATTCCACAATTACTCTTACCGCCACCCCTCCCTCCGGAGCTTTTGTAACATGGACGGGTTGCGATTCAACAGGCGAATTCACTTGCGTCGTTTCTATTGATAAAGCTAAGGGGGTGACTGCTAACTTTGCGGTCGCCTCCGGTATACCCGAAAAAAAAGAATATACGGGAACGGATGTGAAAAACTTTGACGAAATATGGGGTTGGGGAGGAATTTTTAAAGGACAGACGGCTAATCTGAAATCCCACTGGGGAGGCGGAGAAAATTCTTACAACACTTTCTCTTCGGGAAACATCGCCGTTGATTTTGACAATTTCTTAGACAGCGCCGTAGAGGGCAACCCGATGATTTATCTGGAAGACATCAGCGTCAGAATCGGATGTTCCAACGCCAACTCATCCGCTCAAATCAAAATAGCCATCGGCGCCGACAGTCTGAATGAAACGGAAATAAGATTCAGAAAAAATAGCGCGAGCGATTATGTAAAACAAATCAAGTTGGACTTGGACAGTCTTTACACCGGCGAATACGCCAAAAATATCTCTTTTGACAAATCCTACAAATACCAGATCAATAAGGCTGACTTAGCCAGCTTTTACGATACTGGCGCAAATGGCGATAAAATCTTAAAAGGCAACCCTTACATAATCGTCTATTTCAGAACGGCCGGTTACCCGGGAACATGGAGCGAAAGCGAAAATTATTACAGAGGATTTTTCAATGAAACGGATTCGCGGGAAAAATTAGGCTCTTCCGTAAAACATAGATATGATTCGGCAAGTAAAGCCCTTGAGAAAAGCGGCGTTATCAGAGTCAAAATTCCGCTTCGTCTGCCCGACCCGAAGGTTGACTTGAAAGGCGCTCCAGTCGGAGGAAGTTACAGCGACGGCCCGGTTGCCGTCAGCTACGGCTGTCCTCTCAATCTCCAATGGGAAAATTCGGGAGTCAACACCTGCGCCGCTTCCAACACCGCGTCCAAGGACGGTTGGGCTGGCTTATTGGTTAAAGATATGGACTTGAAATTAAAATCGGGAACGAAAATGTTGTCCGATATTCAGAGAACAGGTGATTTTTCCTTAACTTGTTCCCGATACTTGGGCTCGTCTTTGGGAACGGCGGAGAAAAAAGATACGGTGGGGGTTTTAACAAGTCCGAAGCCGTCGGTAATCTTGCAAGCCAAAAACTTGACCACCCCCGGCGTCTATACGGATGGAACGCTTCCGATAAACAAAGGAGACAAGATTGAATTAAAATGGAGCGCGTCCAACGCTTCCTCTTGCAAGCTTTACCGGCTGGTCGGCAACAAAAGAGCGAACGAGGCGCTTAAGGGAACCATCGGAACACTGACGATAAACGGACTTTCCGAATCCGCCGTTTACGAAATGGAATGTTTCAACACTTATGTTCAGGATTCTTCCACCAGAGTTTGCTCCGGTTCTAAAACGTCGGACACGATAATGATTAATGTTTTAGGCGAACCTCCGTCACCTCCGACAAATTTGACGGCTAAACCGGATTGCGATAACGAAAAAATTGCGGTTGCTTGGGACGATACAGCGAGCGTGGCGGACGATGAAGACGGTTATTACAAAATTTACAGAAACAGCAAAAGCGCAGATCCTAAATATAGATCGTATGTTTACAGCGACAGCGATGTCAGCGAAGACAGTTCATACACTTATAGCGTCTATGCTTGCAACGCCAACGGATGTTCTAAGCCAACAAGCGTTAGCGCCACATATTCTTGTCAAACTGACACGCCAACATCTTCCAGCTCATCAAGCGGAGACGACGGAGGTGGAGGCGGAGGTGGAGGAGGTGGTGGAGGAGGCGACATTATCCCGCCGGCTTCTTCCAGTTCATCCAGCGGAGACGACGGAGGTGGAGGCGGAGGTGGAGGCGGAGGTGGAGGAGGCGACATTATCCCGCCGGCTTCTTCCAGTTCTGCCGGCGCGGCCAGTTCTTCCAGTTCCAGCGAAGATGAAATTTTAAATCCTAATCCGTTATCAAGCCAATCGGTGGAGTTATCCGCCAGCGAAACATTGAGCGCAGATATTGTTGAAAACTTGCCCGCCAATTCCAACAAAATAATTATCACCGTAAGCAGTTCGGATTACGAAGGACCGTTGACTTTAAGCGCCAACATCGCTCAAACGGGATTAAGCGGCGCGATAGCGGAATTCAGCCCGAGCGAAACGATGGATGTTTCCGCCAATTCGTGGCAAAGCGCGGAATTCAGGGTGAAATCCATACCGGCTTCCAAATCCGCCGGGACTTATCCTTTGGAGATAATCGCCACCGACCAAGACGGCAATCAATACACCCTGACCGTTGATCTCAAATTGGAAAAAACGACGGTTGAGTGGAGGGAAATATAGGTAATTTTACGCCCTTGACTTTATGAAAAAAGTATAGTAGGCTTTTGGCAGTTTTGCATTTAGAAAGTTCTTTAATTTTTGAATAAAGAAAGGAGGTAAAAAGACAGTATTTATTGTTGTTTGTTTTTCGCGTTTAAATTTATTTTTTTCCCGAATAACTTTTTTAGGAAGGAGTCTAAAATGAAGCTGATTTGCAGAGTTGTTGCATTTTTTTTCGTCCTGCTTTGTTGCTCTTCTTTGTTGGCTTCTCCAGCTTGTCCGGGGTTGTTTGAATTAAGACAACCGTCAGGGTTTGATTTTAGGGCGCAGTATGTTCCCGGGAGCGACGAGTATTCTCATTCCATCCAAACAGAGGATGGATATGGAATATACAAAGATGAAAATGAAAAAGATTGGAAATATTTTGTTGCACAGGAGAGCCGTGGTAAAAAAATCAAAAACTGGGGCGTAAAAAAGGACAAAGACGGCGTTAGTCCGATAGTTGGCGAGGTTAATCCCCTAGATTTGGGGATTCCAAAGGGGCTAAAACAAAAAGTTAAAAAGCCTTTTCGTTCTCCCAAACCTTTTTCGGTAATAACAAAAAAGATTTCCGGAGATGTAAAAGTGGTTGTTGTTGGTGTGGAGTTTAATAACCAGAGCCACACTTACTCTGAAGAGGAAGTAGCCGATGTGGTGTTTGGAAATGATGGCGTAGGGGAGTATTTCAAAAGAGTTTCTTACGGTAAAATAGACATTGTTCCGGCCGAAGAAACTAGCGGAGTTATAAATGACGGGTTTGTCGGGTGGATTCATTTGGATATGGATCATCCGGGGAATAATTTTGGTAGCTATAATACAATTAGGCAATTGGTAGAGATTTGCTCTGAGTCCATAGATTTTCCCAGTTTTGACAAAAGCGGCGACGGTATTTTAGAAACAGATGAATTAGCTATTGTCATCATCGTTGCGGGCTACGATGAGGCTGTGTTTAACACTAAAAATGCGATATGGGGCGGTCTCAATGATATAGGTTTTGATGTAGATGGAGTGTATATAGACAGTTGTGTAAGCGTTGGAGAAGTACACTACGACCACCTTCTAACCAGAGGCGTTATAGCTCATGAATTAGGACATCTAATGCTCGGGTTGCCGGATTTATATGATAATTATTCTGAAGGTGAAGAGGATTGGTGGGGCGGATTGGGGTACTTTTGTTTGATGTCTTCTGGGGCGTGGGGGAAAAAAGCAAAAGAAGAGTACTATGGGTCCTCTCCGGTTCATCCGAGCGCGTGGTGCAAAGAACAGCTCGGATGGGGAAGTTTAGCGGTTGCCACCGCGAGTGAAGAGCAAAATATTTCCTTCAACAGAGAAAATTCTGATGATTTCAACATCATTAGAATGAACACTCAAAACGAAGGGGAATATTTTTTGGCCGAGTTGCGCCGGGACGAAGGTTTTGGCGTAAACGATATTGAAATAAACGGCGGAATTGTCGTTTATCATGTTGATACTCAAACATTCCTTACGGCCGGTCATTGGATCAATGTTAACAACAATCCCGATAACAAGGGAATTGATGTTGAAGAAGCCGCCAGCGATGAGAACGAGCCAAGCCTTGATGAAGAGAGTAACATCTATGAAAGCATGTTCTTCAAAAAAGGATATGATTTTACAGATGAAACTGACCCCAGTTCAAAAACAAACGACGGAGAAAGCACTTTTGTTTCTGTCACTAATGTTTCTGAAGTTGGTGATGTAATGACAGCCGATGTGTATATTGTTTATGCCACCCCAACGCCTACTCCCACTCCTGTTCCAGAAGAAATGACGTTACTTGTTAGTGTCAACGGAGTTGACGCAATAACCAACGACAACATTGTCGTTGATCGCGGAAGCAGGGTTACTGTAAGCGTGCGGGCGGAAACCTTTGATGGATTTTTTTGGGAAGATTTGCAGGCGGATAAAATCGTCTGCGAGATAAAAAATTCCAAAGGAAAGGTGAAACTTTCCGAGGAGCAAGAAAATACCTATGAGGGGAGCTTTAGTTACAAGATAAAAAAGAAAGCTCCCCGCGGGTTCTACGAAGGGGAGGTAAGCGTTTTTAAAGAGGGTTATACTACCTCCTTTCAACAAGTAAAGTTTAAGGTGCAATAACAGCCGTCTGGCTCTATCGCACTAAACCTTGACAATCGTCGTTTGATTGTCAAGGTTTTTTTTTATTTCTTTTTAATTTTTTTAGCGTATAATTGAAAATGTTTTTTATAAAATTAAAATGGCGAAAATAAATTATGCGGAGAAATCTCTGGCTTTGCACAAGAAACTGAAAGGCAAGATTGAAGTCGTTTCCAAAGTTCCGTTGAGAAACAGAAATGATCTTTCTTTGGCCTACACTCCCGGAGTGGCGGCCGTCAGCCTTCTTGTCGCCAAAAACAAAGAAGCGATGTTCACCCATACCATTAAAGCCAACAGCGTGGCGGTGGTAAGCGACGGTTCGGCGGTTTTGGGCTTGGGCAATATCGGGCCGGAAGGGGCGATGCCGGTAATGGAAGGGAAAGCATTGCTGTTTAAAGAGCTGGCCGGGGTGGATGCGTATCCCATTTGCCTGGCGACTCAAGACGAGGACGAAATCGTGAGAACGGTCAAAAATATCGCCGTCGGTTTCGGCGGTGTAAACCTGGAAGACATATCGGCGCCAAGATGTTTTTCCATTGAAGAAAAATTAAAAAGGGAGCTGAACATACCGGTTTTTCACGATGACCAGCACGGCACGGCCATCGTCGTTTTGGCCGCTTTGACCAACGCTTTAAAATTGGCCAAAAAAGACATCAGAAAAATAAAAATCGTGATAAACGGAGCCGGCGCCGCCGCCATGGCTTGCGCCAATTTGCTCGTCAAGGCGGGCCTAGCCGGAAAAAATATGATTATGCTGGACACTAAAGGGATTCTCTATAAAGGAAGGCCGGATATGAATCATTATAAAAACGAAATAGCTCTAATCGGCAATCAAGAAGGAAAAAAGGGGGGGCTTGAAGAAGCCGTCGTTGGAGCCGATGTTTTTATAGGCGTGTCTTCCGGAAATGTTTTAACGAAAGAGGTGGTGGGGAAAATGGCCGACAAACCGATTGTCTTCGCCATGGCCAATCCCGATCCGGAAATAAGTTTTGACGAAGCCAAAAAATCCGAAATTTTTATTTTTGGAACGGGCCGGTCTGACCATCCCAACCAGATAAACAACGCCCTGGCTTTTCCGGGGATTTTCCGCGGCGCTCTTGACGCCAGGGCCAAGGCGATTACCGACAAGATGAAACTGGCGGCCGCTTACGCCATCGCCAATCTTGTTTCCAAAAAAGAATTATCCGCGGACCTTATCATTCCTTCTCCTTTGGACAGGCGAGTGGCCAAAGCCGTCGCCAAAGCGGTCAAAAAAACAGCTTAACTTTTTATGGAAATAATCAAATCGGCGGGGACGAGAGAAAAATTCAACAAAGACAAGCTTTGCGTTTCGCTGGAGAAAGCGGGAGCGCCGGCTGATTTGGCGAAAAAAGTTTGCGATTTGACTGAGAAAAATATTTCTCCCGGGGAAAGCACGGCAAAAATTTTCCGGACGGCCCTTGATTATCTTGTCAAAGAAGATTTGAATTTAGCGGCCAGCTATGGTTTACGCCGCGCGATAGGCGAATTCGGCCCGGCCGGATTTTTGTTTGAACAATACGTGGAAATTATTTTGCAGGCGTACGGATACCAGACGAAGCGAGATGTCATGATGAGAGGCGCTTGCGTTGAGCACGAGGTTGATGTTTCCGCCAAAAAAGACGGCGCTCATTACATAGTGGAAGCCAAATACAGAAACGAGCCGGGGATAAAAACTCACATTGACGCGGTGATGTACGGCGATGCCAGAATGGCGGACATCGCCAAATTTGAAGAATCGGCGGGCAGAGAGAAAGACATAAAATCGCACACTTTGTGGCTTTTTACCAATACAAAGTTCACGAGCAAAGCCATCACTTACGCCAAGTGCCGAAACATTAGGCTGACCGGCTGGAATTTTCCGGCCGGTAAAAGTTTGGAAAATTTGATATTGGACAAAAAGATTTATCCCATAACGGTTCTGCCTTCAATCGGCCGATTCAGTTTGGAACAGTTTGCTAAAAAAGGATTGCTTTTGGCGCAAGACCTCCTGCCTTATTCAGCTCAAGATTTAAACCGAGAATTCGGCCTATCCGCGAAAGACGCCGAAAAAATAAACGCCGAAGCGGAAAAATTAGTAAAACCGTGAAATTAGGAAAAGATTTTTTTGAGCAGAAGACGCTAAAAGTTACCAAGGGCTTGCTGGGCAAGACGCTTTGCGTCAGAAAAGACGGGAAAATTTTAAAAGGGATAATTGTTGAAACCGAAGCTTATCGCGGAGAAGACGACTTGGCTTGCCACGCGTCAAAAGGGCGGACGGAAAGAACGGAAACTTTGTATAAAAAAGCGGGGACGGTTTACGCTTATCTTGTTTACGGGATGCATTATTGTTTGAATATCGTCACGGAAAAAGAAAATTATCCGTCGGCCGTTTTGATAAGAGGCATATTATCGACATCGAATGTCGATAATGGCGGCAAGATGAAGATAATTGGGCCGGGCCGAGTTTGCCGATATTTTGGAATTGATAAAACTTTCAACGGTTTGAATGTCTTCGGAAAAAACATTTGGATTGAGGACAACGACTTTAAGATATCGCCCGGCGAAATTTTAAAGTCCAAAAGAATCGGCGTGGATTACGCCAAACATTGCAAAGATTATTTATGGAGGTTTAATCTTGCTCTTAAATAAAGTATAATATTTTTATGAATCCCGGTATCGCCGAATTGCTGGCCAATCCTTATGTTCCTCGTGTTTTAACGGGAATTTTGGGCGCGACTTTTATATTTTTCGCCGTCGTCAGCGTTGTTTTGCTTTATCATTGGAAAAGATACGAATCCGCAAACAGCCGGACTGTTTTCGCGGCTATGCTTTATTTCGGCGGTTCCATAATCTTATTCGGCGGGGCGGCTTATTATTTATTTTTGTTTATAAAATGATAAAACTGGAAGAGGGCGAAAATTTAATCTTGGAGGGGAGGAAACATTGGTTTGTCGCTTTCACCAATATCTTTGGTTTTTTTATTTCGGCGATTATCCCGCCCGCTGTTGTCTTTATGTCCGACAAATGGGATTTTACGATGGAGATAATAAACTCCGGCGGAATTAAGCTGGCTTACATCGCCTATTTTTTCTGCTTTGTCTGGGTGTTGTTTATGTGGATGCTTCTTTTCATAAACCTGACCAATTATTATTTGGATGTGTGGTATGTGACCTCCAAAAGATTGGTGGACATTAATCAAAAAACGCTTTTTTATCGCGATGAAGCGGTTTTAAGGTTGGAAAATATTCAAGATGTCGCTATCGCCTCCAAAGGGATAATCCAAACATTGCTTGGTTTTGGCAATATCCGCGCGCAAACCGCCGGCGAAAGAAGGGAGTTTATAATGAGAAACATCGCCAATCCGGAAAAAGTCAAAGAGGTTATAACTTTGGAGCAAGGAAAGGTTAAAGACAAGGCGATTTCGGTGAAAGTGGAAGAGGGAAAAATTAATCAATAAACATATGCTATACAACGACAATCCGAGGACAATAAAAGACTTGGACGAGAATAAAAAAAGACTCAAAACAGAAGCCGAATTAGAAACTGTGGCGGGCAAACGAAAAATGCAAATAGAGGATCAGAAACGGAAACAGTTAAAAATAAGCGACAAAAAAAGAGAGATTGACGAATTGACCAGGGGTTTGTCGTCAAAAGAGATATCCTTGCGGAGAGCCGTTTCCGAATTGGATATGTTGAGGTCGGAAAAGCAAAGGGAAGAAAGAAAACTTAAAGAATTGGAACAAAAATCAACGGCTCAAAAACCGGCCAACGACGCGAGGCTTGCTGAAGAAACGGCAAAACTTAAAAATATAGATCAAGAAACGAATTTTCTGAAACAGGATTTATATAAAGAAAAAAAACAGGCGGAACAGCGCTTGTCGATGAAAGAATCAGACCGCCAAAACGAGAAAAGAAAAATTGACGACATCAGAATAAGAATAATGAGCAAGATGTCCGAAATGAGGAGGCTGGAACAGGAAATTTCTTTTCTCAAACAGGAGGAGCAGAGGCACGAGCGGCTGCTTAAAAATTTGGAATCTCAAATTAACCCCCAGGACCAAGAAATATCAAAAAAAGAAGCCGAGTTGGCGAAAAAAATTTATGAAGAAAAAAGGCTCCAAAAAGATTTGGGTGTTCTGGAAAGAGAGAAAAATATGAGACGGAGCGCAAATTCCGATGTCGGCATAAGAAGTGAGAAGTCCGCTTTGGAAACGATAGAACGGCGGATTTTGGCGGTGGGCGGCGACATCCAAAAGGTGAATCGCGAAATCGCCGGCCTGAAAACGGACTTGCAGAAAAAAACCGGAGAATTGAGGGCGTTGATGGCGTAAGATAATAACGCAAGGTTTAAAATTTTAAAAATGTACACGAAAAAATGCGATCGCTACGGAGTGTGCACATTTTTTTGTTTGTGTTTTTTAATGAGGTTGATATAATCGTTGGTATGGAAAATCAAAATTTAAATATGCAGACGGAAATTGCGCCAAAAAATAATTTTGCTGTGCCGATGGCGATAATCATTGCCGGAGTGTTGGTGGCGGGAGCGCTTTACTTCAACAAAGGAAACAGAGGAAGCGGCGACCCAAATAATCTTGCCGTTGAAGATAATAATGCTGCCGAAACCGCCCAAGAAAACAAAGTCAAACCTGTTTCTTCCGCCGACCACATAAGAGGCAATCCTAACGCCAAAGTTAAAGTGATAGAATTTTCCGACCCGGAATGCCCTTTCTGCAAGAGATTTCATTACACGATGAATCAAATTATTGACGAATACGGCAAAAGCGGACAGGTGGCTTGGGTCTACCGGCACTTTCCTTTGGATGCCATTCATTCCAAAGCCAGAAAAGAATCGGAGGCTTTGGAATGCGCCAATGAGCAGGGCGGCAGCGCCAAATTCTGGGCTTATTTGGATAGGCTGTTTGAAGTGACGCCGTCTAATGACGGTTTGGACTTGGCGGAATTGCCGAAAATCGCCGAATATGTCGGTTTGGATAAAGTCCAGTTCAATCAATGCTTGGAAAGCGGAAAATACGCCAAGCGAGTGGCCGACGATTTGGCCGACGGCGTTAAATCCGGCGCGCGAGGCACTCCTTACAGCGTTGTCGTTGCCGCTAACGGGAAAAAATTTGTCATCAACGGGGCATTGCCTTACGAATCGGTAAAAGCTACCATAAATCAAGCGTTAGCCGAAAAATAAAAATTAAAAATATAAAGGTTTAACCTTGATATTTAGGCTTTAAATATGGATAAAAAATCTCACAATCATCATTCTTGCCACGACCATTTAACTCCTGCCGACAAACATAAGGGCGGACATGGGCACCACGACCACGCTTCCGCCATGGCTGACCCCTTAATGGCCAAGAAAATGGAAAAGGAAATGCGTATCGGCTTTATAGTTTCGCTTCTTTTGACCATACCCGTCGTTCTTTATTCCTCTTTAGGGCAGAAAATTTTGGGTGTTAATTTGCCGGCTCCTTTGCCTGCCAGCATGGCCTTTCCCGACGGAGGCGTTAATTTGCTTTCCTTATTGCTCGCTTCTTTGGTTGTATTTTGGCCGGGCTGGATTTTCATCTCCGGAGCATATTACTCTTTGAAGAAAAAAACTCTGGATATGTCCACGCTTATCGCCACCGGAGTGCTGGCGGCTTATATTTACAGTTTTGCCATGACGATTTTCGCCGATTTGAAAGGGGAAACTTTTTTTGAAGCGGCGGCTATGCTGGTAACATTCGTTCTTTTCGGTCATTGGATGGAAATGAGATCCAGGCGGGGAACTTCGGACGCCTTGCGCGCCTTGTTTGACCTTGTTCCGCCGCAAGCCAGAGTTATCCGCAACAACCTTGAGATTGTCATCCCCAGTTCGGAAATTCGCCATAATGACATCGTGATTATAAAGCCCGGGGACAAAATTCCGGTAGACGGAATAATCACGGAAGGGGAAACGGCCATTGACGAGTCGCTTATCACCGGCGAGTCAATCCCTTTGTCCAAAAAAACGGGAGACAAAGTTATAGGCGGATCGGTCAATCAGACCGGGTTGATAAAATTCAAAGCCGTTCAAATCGGCTCGGAAACGGTTTTGGCCCAGATTATCAAGATGGTGGAAACCGCCCAAAATTCCAAAGCGCCTGGCCAGAGAATAGCCGACAAAGCGGCCGGATGGTTGGTGGCGCTGGCGATAGGTTCGGGTTTGGCGGCGTTTTCCGGCTGGTATTTTTACGGCGGAGCTTCGCTTTTTACGGCGCTGACATTCGCCATTTCCGCCGTGGTGATAGCCTGCCCGGACGCGCTTGGATTGGCGACGCCGACGGTGGTGGCGGTGGGAACGGGCATCGGCGCCAAACATAATATACTTATCAAAGACGCGGCCACTTTGGAAAACGCTTCCAAAATAAACACCATCGTTATAGATAAAACCGGCACTTTGACGGAAGGCAAGCCGAAAGTTACGGATATCGCGAATTATAACGGTTTCAGCGCCGAAGAAGTTTTGAGATACGAAGCCAATGTTGAGGCCGGTTCCAATCATCCGCTGGCCAAAGCGATTTTGGACGAAGCCAAGAAAAAAGGAGCGATGCCTTCCAGGCCGATGGAAAAGTTTGAGTCTTTCGCCGGACTGGGGATAAAAGCGCAAGTGAACGGCAAAACTGTTTTGGCCGGAAAAGAAAAACTTTTGCAAAGCGCAGGAGTGAATATTTCCGTCGGTTCTGAAATTATAAAAAAGCTGGTTGAAGAGGGAAAAACTTTAAGCTTGCTGGCGGTGGACGGAATTTTTGCCGGTCTTATCGCCGCAGCCGATACGATCAAGCCTACGGCCAAGCTGGCCATAAGCGAACTTAAGGCGATGGGAATTGAAGTGGTGATGATAACGGGCGACCACATCAAAGTGGCGGAAGTTGTGGGCGGAGAATTGGGGATTGATAAATATCACGCCGAAGTTTTGCCCCAGGATAAAGCGGGACATATCAAAAGATTGCAGGGCGAAGGGAAGTTTGTGGCGATGGTCGGCGACGGGATAAACGATGCGCCGGCTCTGGCGCAAAGCAATATCGGCATCGCCATCGGCGCCGGAACGGATGTGGCCAAAGAAACGGGCAACATTGTTTTGATGAAATCGGACCCTTTAGACATCGTTGCGGCGATAAGATTAAGCAAAGCCACCGTCAGGAAAATGAAACAAAATCTTTTCTGGGCGGCGATTTATAATGTCTTGGCTATTCCGGTGGCGGCCGGCGTTTTCTATAACTCTTTGGGCTGGCAATTAAGGCCGGAAATTTCCGCTTTGCTTATGTCGGTGTCTTCCATTATAGTGGCGACCAACGCCGTTCTGCTCAAAAGAATTGAACCGAAGTTGAAAACTTTCCAATCGGCGGTACAATAAAATAAAGTGATTATCAAATAAATTTAAAAAAATGAAAAAAGGATACAAAAATAATATTGAAAAATTGACGCTGGAAAATGATAATTTCCGCCAGGTGCTTTACACGGCCGGACATTGCCAATTGGTTTTGATGTCGCTTAAGCCCGGCGAAGAAATAGGAATGGAAGTCCATCCGGACAACGACCAGTTTTTCCGGTTTGAGAAAGGCGAGGCAAGGGTTGTCATCAATGAGACCGAGTATGCTGTCGGCGACGGCGATACTGTCATCGTTCCGGCCGGAGCGAATCATAATGTCGCTAACATTTCAACAACCGAAGCGCTCAAACTTTATACTATTTACGCTCCGGCGCATCACCAAGACGGCGTTATAAGGACGACGAAGGCGGAAGCCGAAGCCGACAGCCCAGAATTTGACGGCCAGACGACGGAGTAAAAATATGGCTAAAACAAAGGATAAAATAGAAAATGCCAAAATCATTGACATTGTTGCGGTTATCTGCTAGGCTTTAACGGTGCGAAACGAAGAGACGTAGTCGAGTTTCTAGTAATATAAAAGTAACAAAAAATAGTCACATGAAGGGAACTATAAAAACGCTCGTCAGAGACAGGGGCTTTGGATTCATTGCCCGAGAAGGCGAAGCGAAGGATCTTTTCTTCCACTCCAAAGAATTGAAAGGAGTGACATTTGACGAATTGAAGGAAGGCGATGCGCTTACCTTTGAAGTCGCGAATGGAGAAAAGGGCCCGAGCGCCGTCAACGTGTCGCGAGCTTAATCTCCGACCAAAATAAAAAACCGTCCCGCTTTTGAGCGGAACGGTTTTTTATTTTGGCAAAATGTTCTCTATTTTTCCTATCGGCCAAATAGGTAACATTTTTTTGCTTAATTTGGGGTATTTGATATTATGTAAACACAAATATGCCTAAACTTATTTTTGACATAGAGACGATCGGAGAAAATTTTGACGAGCTTGACAGCGCCACCCAAGAGGTTCTTACCAAATGGATAAAAAAAGATTCCGAAAGCGAAGAGGAGTATGTCAAAGCCTTGGAAGAATTGAAAAGCGGGCTCGGCTTTTCCCCTCTTACCGGCCAAATAGTCGCCATCGGCGTTTTGGATTACGACAAAAATCAAGGCGTGGTTTACTTCCAAGCGCCGGGCGAAAACTTTAAAGATTTTCAAGAAGACAACATCACTTTCAAACCATCTACGGAAAAAGAAATGCTGGAAAACTTTTGGAAAGGGGCGGAAAAGTACAACGAGTTTATCACTTTCAACGGCCGAGGTTTTGATGCGCCGTTTTTGGCGGTTCGTTCGGCTGTTCATAAAATCAAAGCTTCCAAAGACTTGATGTCTAACCGGTATTTAAGCAGTCAAAGATTTGGAGCAACACATATTGATCTTTTTGACCAGCTTACTTTTTACGGCGCTACCAGGCGAAAAGGGGGATTGCATTTGTGGTGTCGGGCGTTTGGCATAACCAGTCCGAAGGCGCAAGGAGTGACGGGAGACGACGTAGCCCAGCTTTTCAAAGAAAAAAAATATAAAGAAATCGCCAGATATAACGTCGGAGACCTAAACGCCACCAAAGAGCTTTACGATTATTGGAAGAATTACATAAAAAGCGGGATTTAAAAAAACAAAACCTACCTTATTGCAAGCTTTTGATGACCCCCAAGCTTATCAGGCTTAAAAAAATTATCAAGATAAAACCGAGAACGAACTTTAGGGAATGTTTGTTGAACATAGACATAGTTTCATTTTAGCATATATAATCAGCTGATGGGAACCTTCAAACTCCATTCCGACTATAAGCCGAGCGGGGATCAGCCGGAGGCGATAAAGAAGCTGGTTGAAGGCTTGGAAAAAGGACATAGGCGCCAAACACTTTTAGGAGTAACCGGTTCGGGCAAAACTTTCACGATGGCCAATGTCATCAGCCATTTTGACCGGCCCGTTCTAGTCATAGCGCCGAACAAGTCCTTAGCCGCCCAGCTTTATCAAGAATACAAAACATTTTTTCCGGAAAACTCGGTCAATTATTTCGTTTCGTATTACGATTATTATCAGCCGGAAGCCTATCTGCCCGCATCGGACACTTACATAGACAAAGAGGTGATGATAAACGAGGAGATAGACAAACTCCGCCATCAGGCCACGAGCGCTTTGATGACAAGGCATGATGTGATAGTGGTCGCCTCGGTTTCTTGCATTTACAACTTGGGCTTGCCTTTGAATTATATGGAATCGGCGCTTCATTTGGAATTGGGCAAACCGATTACTCGAGGAGTTTTGATAAAGCAATTAGTGAAGATGCAATTTAACCGGAATCAGACCTTGGTTAAAAGAGGCGAGTTCAGAGTGAGAGGAGATACTTTTGAAGTATGTCCAGCCAGCGGAGATGATGTTAATTATAGGATTGAAATTGAGAATCAAAAAATAAAATCAATCCAGATTATTGATTCGCTGAAAAGAAAAATAAAAGAAGAACCTCAAGACATAATAATTTTTCCGCCAAAACATTTTATAAGCTCCGAACCGCAAATGAAAGAAGCGTTGAAAAATATAAAAGGCGAGCTGAAAGAAAGGCTGGCTTATTTCAAAAAAAACGGACTTTTGCTGGAAGAAGAAAGGCTGGAAAGAAGAACGAGATACGATATGGAGATGCTGAAAACCTTGGGCTATTGCCACGGAGTGGAGAATTATTCCCGGCACTTGACCGGCAAGCTGGGGGGAGAACCGCCGGACACTTTGTTGGCCTATTTTCCTAAAAACTTCCTTACTATCATAGACGAGTCGCACATCGCCGCACCTCAAATAAGAGGTATGTACGAAGGAGACAAAAAAAGAAAAGAATCGCTGGTGGAATTCGGCTGGCGATTGCCTTCGGCTTTGGACAACCGCCCATTAAGATTTGAAGAGTTTAAAAAACTGACTGGGCAAACCATTTTTACTTCAGCCACGCCGGGGAAATGGGAGCTGGAAATTTCTGATCAAGTGGCGGAGCAGGTTATCAGACCGACGGGTTTGATTGACCCGCCGATAGAAGTGCGGCCAGTCTCGCCGAGTAAAATCCCGCCGCTTTGGTCTGGGCAGGTTGATGATGTGATGAAGGAGATAGAAATGGCCACAAAAAAAAGAGAACGGGTGATAATAAACGCCCTTACTAAAAAAATGGCGGAAGAGTTGGCGGAATTTTTGCTGAAAAAGGGGATTAAAGCCAACTATATGCATTCGGAAACCAAAACTTTGGATAGAATAGAAATTATTTCCGATTTCAGAAAAGGCTTCGCCTTAGGCGGATTTGATGTGTTAGTCGGGGTCAATTTATTAAGGGAAGGTTTGGATTTGCCGGAAGTGGCGCTGGTCGTAATTCTTGACGCGGACCGGGAAGGATTTTTGCGGAGCGAACAGGCGCTTATCCAGACGATGGGCCGGGCGGCCAGAAACGTGAGCGGAAAGGTGATTCTTTACGCCGATAACATCACCGGCTCAATGAAGCGGGCGATAGACATTGTGGAAAGAAGAAGAAAAATCCAGATGGATTATAATAAGAAGCATAATATCTCGCCGAAAGGAATTAAAAAAGAAATAAAAAAATTCTTATGAAAAATTTATTGATAGACACGCACGCCCATGTTAATTTCAATGACTTCAAAGATGACGCGAAAGAAGTCATAAAGAGGGCGTTGGATGAAAATGTTTGGATGATAAATGTCGGGGCGGAAAGCAAGACTTCCGAACGGGCGGTAAAGATGGCGGAAGAATATGAAGAAGGCGTTTATGCGGCGATTGGCTTGCACCCGAGCCATTTGGTTGAGCAGGACGTGGAATATAAGGAAAATGGAGAATTGATAAAATATAAACCCAAACCGGAAGAATTCAATTATGATTTTTATTTGAATTTGGCCAAAAACAAAAAAGTGGTCGGAATAGGGGAATGCGGGCTTGATTTTCATAGGATTGAAAATCAAGCAAGTGAAAAGTCAAAAGTGGAAAGTTTTAAAGTGAAGCAAAGAGAAGTTTTTATAAAGCATTTGGAATTGGCGAAAGAGGTAAATAAGCCGATAATTATCCATTGCCGAGACGCTCATAATGACTTGCTGGAAATTTTTAACTTGGCGGTTAAACCGCCAAGTGGCGTGATGCACTTTTTTACCGGAAATTTGGAACAGGCGAAAAAATATATTGAGCTTGGATTTTATATTTCTTTTTCGGGCGTTATTACTTTTCCACCAAGAAAAGGAGAAATTGTCGGCGCTTATGACGAGATTATAAAAAATATTCCGCTGGAAAAAATTCTTATAGAGACCGATTGCCCGTATGTCGCCCCCGTTCCGCACCGGGGAAAAAGAAATGAGCCACAGTATGTAAAATACGTGGCCCATAAAATCGCGGAAATAAGAGGGGTGAGTTTTGAAGAAGTGGCTGAACAAACAACCAAAAACGCAAAAAAATTATTCGGGATATGAGTTTGCTTCGTTGTTAAATTTTGGTAAGATTAAAACATGTTAAAATTTGATAAAGAAAAGTTGAATAAATATGCCAAAAAGGCCGATATTAAGTTTGCGGTGTTGTTTGGTTCGCAAGTTGGCGGGAAACTTGCGGATGAAAGCGATTTTGATATTGCCGTGTCTTTAAAAGATAGAAAGAGTATTTTTGACGACTTGGGAAAATATTCGGAAATGCTGGAAAATTTCGCAAAAATTTTTTCCGTAAGTGAAGATAAAATTGACCTTACTGACTTAAACAATGCCAACATTCTTTTAAGATACGAAATTACAAGAAATGGCATTCTTTTGTTTGGCGACTCTCAAGACTATGAAGAATTCAAAGCCTTTTCTTTTAGGGATTATATGGACGCAAAATCGCTTTTTGAACTTGAAGACAAAATAATTAAAAAAAGATTATCGTTTATTAAAGAAAGTTTATCCGTTTAATATTGAAATATGACAAAAATTTTGCCGAAGAAATTTCAAAAAGCGTCGGCACAAGGAATATGCTCGCGCATGAATACGATAAAATGGATTACTCAAAAGTATATAGCTCAATGGGCGATTGTTTGAGAGATTACAACAAGTACTGCGAATTCATCCTAAAGTTTTTGGAAAAATAATTTGTTTCTTAAAAAATATGCGGCCAGAAGATCATTAGGCCGATGATGGTGGCGCCGAAGCTGGCGATAAGCACGATGGCGGCCATCAAATCTTTGATGATGCGGACTTTCTTGTGATGGGCCGGATGGAGAAAATCCAAAAGCCTTTCTATCACGATATTGACCATTTCTAAAGTCAGGACGGCGAAAATAGCCGTGGCCAGAATGGCTTTTTCGGCGCGCAAAGTCGGCAAGTAAAACATCGCTCCGACAATGATAAAAACTATTCCCAGCATTATCTTGAAGTTTCTTTCGTGGATGAGAGTTTCCCTTAAGCCGTCGGCGGCGTGTCCGAAACTTTTGCGCAATTTTCTCATATGATACTTCTAATTATATAGAAAAAATAAAAAAACCATAAATTTTTAATAACAAATCCTTCGTTATTTATGCTGGAGCATTTTTAGCGAAGGATTTGTTAAACAATAGGTTGTTTTGCAAAAATGCCAACCTGTTGTTAGTATGGGCTTTAATGAAAGAAAACGACAAGATAATAATCAAAGGCGCGCGGGTTCATAATCTCAAAAACATCAGTTTGGAAATTCCAAAAAACAAGCTGGTTGTTTTTACAGGCGTGTCCGGGTCAGGCAAATCAAGCTTGGCCTTTGACACCATTTTTGCCGAGGGTCAACGCAGATACATAGAATCTCTTTCGCCTTACGCTCGCCAGTTCTTGGGCCAAATGGACCGGCCGGACGTGGATGAGATTACCGGTCTTTCGCCGGCCATCGCCATAGACCAGCGCGCCCTTTCCCATAACCCTCGTTCCACTGTCGGCACGCTGACGGAAATTTACGACTACCTCCGCGTTTTGTACGCCAGACTGGGAGAAGTGTTTTGCCCCATTGACGGCGCGAGAATACACAAACTTTCGCCGGAAGAAATGGTCAATATCATTATAGATAAAGGCAAAGAACTGAAAGAGTCAACAGTGACGATTTTGTCTCCTGTTGTCCGAGGCAGAAAAGGAGAATATTATCAACTGCTTTACGATATGCTGTCGCTCGGTTTTAGCGAAGCCAGAATAGACGGCGAGATGAAAAACTTGCGCGAGAAAATAATTTTGTCCAGATACAAAGCCCATACCATAGAAATCGTTATTGACAAAGTGATGATAAAAGACCAAACCAGGCTTTTTGAAGCGGTGGAAAGCGCTTTGCGCCAAAGCAAAGGATTGGTTACGGCGGTTTTTGGTGAAAATCAAGGGCTTCAGAAACGAAATTTTGGAAAATCCCTGCCTGCCGGCAGGCAGGCTCTAACCGAGCTTACTCTTTCCGCCAATTGGACTTGCCCGAACGATAATTTCGCTTTTCCGGAAATTGAGCCGAGGCTGTTTTCCTTCAATAGTCCTTACGGAGCCTGTCCGGTTTGCAACGGACTCGGGAAAACAGACTTGTTTTTAGATACAATTTGTCCAACTTGTCACGGCAAAAGACTGAAACCGGAAGCTTTGTCGGTCAAAATAAAAGGGAAAAATATTCAAGAAGTATCGGCGATGTCTATAGAAAAAGCTTACGAATTTTTTGTTGAATACGAGGACAAGATGCGCGAGAGGGACAAAAAAATCGCCATAAATGTCGTCAAAGAAATTACGGACAGGCTTATTTTTTTGTTGGAGGTCGGGCTGGATTATTTGACGATGGACAGAGAAGCGGAAACTTTGTCCGGCGGAGAAGCCCAGAGGATACGGCTGGCTTCGCAAATAGGCTCAAAGCTTTCCGGAACGCTTTATGTTTTGGACGAACCGACAATCGGCTTACACGAGAGAGACACCGACCGTTTGATAAAAACTTTGAAAGCTTTAAGAGATCTTGGCAATACCGTCATTGTGGTGGAACACGACGAAGAAACAATTTTCGCTTCCGACTTTTTGGTTGACCTCGGGCCGGAAGCGGGCAAGCGCGGGGGAGAGGTGGTAGCGACCGGAGAAACGGAAAAGCTTTTGAAGAGTCATTCGCTCAAAGAATCAAAATCTATGACCTTGGAATATCTTTCAAGGCGCAGAAAAATAGAAATACCGCAGAGAAGAAAAAAAACGACGGAGACGATAAGGATAATCGGCGCGACGGCCAATAATATCAAAAATCTTAACGCCGAGTTCCCGCTTAGGAAATTCGTCTGCATCACCGGCGTGTCCGGCAGCGGCAAATCCACATTGCTTCACGATGTTTTATATAAAAATTTAAACCGGATAAAGTCCAGGATCAATATCAACGGCCCGCTGGAAAATGCCGCCAAAGTTTTGGGCGCCGAATACATAGACAAAATCGTGATGGTGGACCAATCGCCTATCGGCCGAAGTCCTCGGTCCAATCCGGCCACTTATGCCGGCATTTTCACCCATATCAGAGATTTTTACGCCTCTTTGCCGGAATCCAAAGAAAGGGGCTATTCTCATTCCCGTTTTTCATTCAATGTGGCCGGCGGTCGGTGCGAGGCCTGTCAAGGAGCCGGTTTTAACGTGATAGAAATGCATTTTCTGCCGGCGGTAACGGTGGAGTGCGATGTTTGCAGGGGCAGAAGATTTAATCGGGAGACGCTTGAAGTCAGACATAAGAAAAAGAATATCAGCGACATATTAAAGATGCCTGTAACTGAAGCCGGAGAATTTTTTGACGGCATTTATATGATCACGGACAAGCTGAAAGTTTTGGAAGAAGTCGGCTTGGGTTACCTCGAACTTGGCCAATCGGCCACCACGCTTTCCGGCGGAGAAGCCCAGAGGATAAAATTGGCAAGGGAACTGGTGGGGCCGCTCGGCAAAAGAGCTTTGTATATTTTGGACGAGCCGACGGTTGGACTGCATTACCAAGACATAGAAATGCTTTTGAAAGTCTTAAACAAGCTGGTGGAAAAAGGCAATTCGGTTATCGTCATTGAGCACAATATGCATGTCATCAAATGCGCCGATTATATCGTTGACCTCGGGCCGGAAGGCGGAGAAAAAGGCGGTAAGCTCGTCGCTTCCGGCGCGCCGGAAGAAATAGCCAAAGAACCAAAATCCCAAACCGGAAAATATCTGAAAAAGTATTTGAAATAAACCACTATCGACATTCGATGTCGATACGACTGTTGTAGTTGTGTAAATTATTATTTATGCTTAACTAAATTAAAGTTTTAGTAAATAGTCCCTTTAAATAATTTTTTAAAGAATATGTCTATATTTATTAAGCGTACTTGGAAAATGTTAAAAAACTCCAAAAGCCAGTCCATTTCGGGGCTGATTCGCGATATTTTTTTGGCCATGTCAGGAATTTTCGTTGTTCTCGAGGGATATGGCCTGATCAATATTGATAGATTTGTAGCAAGCCACAGTTATTTATTTTTATTAGTGGTATTGTTTGTAGGAGTTTGCGCAGTTTTTACATATCATTCACATTTAAAAACATGAGTACGAATAATAATAACCCATTTCTTTATTAAGATTAAAAACGGTAAGAAGTATACATTCTTGCCGTTTTTTGTTATTCATTTATCACATCACTATCGACATTCGATGTCGATATAATATAATATCAAGTATGAGCACAGAACTATATCATGTTTTGAGCAGAGGAGTGGATAAAAGAAAGATTTTTCTGGACGACAAAGATCGTTTCCGTTTCGTCCATAATCTTTTTGAATTCAATAATCAAGATAACGTAATTAACAACACTTTCTTTTTCAACACTATCGACATCGAACGTCGATATAAAAAGAATAAAAGAAAAATGCTTGTTGATGTTCATGCTTTTTGCTTGATGGACAATCATTATCATTTACTTGTCAGTTCAAGTGTTGAAAATGGAATTCCGAAATTTATGAAAAAGGTAAATATGGGTTATTCCAAGTATTTCAACATGAAATACAATCGTACGGGCGCTTTGTTTGAAGGGCGCCACAAAAAAATTCTCATTAAAGACGAAGCGCATTTTATCCATCTTCCTTATTACATACATCTTAATCCGTTGGATTTTGTTGCTCCGGAGTGGCGAGATCGAAGAATAAAAGATTTTAAAAAAGCCATTGATTTTATAAATTCTTATCGTTGGAGCAGCCACATTGATTATATCGGGGAAAATAATTTTCCTTTAGTAACACAAAGAAAGTTTTTAATGAATTTTTTTGAAAACGAAAAAAAATACAAAAGTAGTATAGAAAAGTGGATCAAAGATATGGACATAGCCAACATTAAGGATGAAAATATGGAAAAATTTATGTTGGAATAACTATCGACATCGAATGTCGATACAAGAAAAAAGTTTCCAAAAAGGATAAAAAAAGGTATAATGTTAAAACTATGGTAAGCACAGCGAGGTTGCAATTGATTTTTTTTATGATTTTGACGGCGGGAGTTTCCGTTTTGGCTTTTTTCATATTCAAGCCTTACATTGGCCCGATATTTTTGGCGGCCATTATCGCCATCGCTTCTCATCCTTTCTACAAAAAACTGCTCAGAATTTTTGGCGGCAAAAGTTCACTGGTGTCTTTTTTAGCGGTGCTTGCAATATTCGTAATCGTTTTGGTTCCGGCGGTTTTTATCGGTATGGCGCTTTTTAAAGAAGCAACGATTCTTTACAATAATATGACATTCTGGCAAACAGGCGGCGAAGATTTTTTGAGTGTGGCGACAAGTTTTATAGAAGGCAAGATAAAAAATTTTTCTCCTGATTTTTCCGTTGATTTGGCGGGGTATTTAAGCGGTCTTGCCAATTGGATAGTCGGCCATATTGATATTTTTTTCTCCGGTTTTTTCAAAGTCTTGATAGGGCTTTTGCTTATGATTATTTCTTTGTTTTATTTTTTGAAAGACGGAGAACGTATTGTCAAAAGATTGATCGCATTCAGCCCTCTGGCCGATTCCTATGACGAACAAATAATGAGAAGAGTCGGACTGGCCATAAACTCAATAGTCCGAGGTTCGCTTATAATCGCTCTTACAAAAGGATTTCTGACCGCTTTGGGATTCGCGATTTTCGGCATTCCCAGCCCGATTCTTTGGGGAGTCGTGGCGGCTTTGGCTTCTTTTATACCGGTTGTCGGTTCGTCAATCGTGATTATACCGGCGATTTTATATCTTTTTATCGCAAGTTCGTACGCGGGCGCCATCGGCTTTGCCGTCTGGGGAATTGCTCTCATTGGCCTTTCCGACAATTTATTGTCTCCGATTTTAATGAAAAAGGGGATGCACATCCACCCGTTCATTATCTTGCTTTCCATATTTGGCGGATTGGGATTTTTCGGCCCCATCGGCTTTATCGCCGGACCGGTTGTCTTAAGTTTGCTCTTTGCCCTTTTTGACATCTATCCTCTGATAACCAAAAAAATAATTGATGAGAAAAACGAAATTGCCGGATAAGCCGGGGGTGTATCTGTTCCTTGGCGATAAGGAGGAGATTTTGTATGTCGGCCGGGCGACAAATTTAAAAAAGAGAGTGGCGAGTTATTTCCGAAATCCGCCGGCTGGCGGAGATCCGAGGATAAAGGAGATGGTCGGTTTGGCGGTCAAGATGAAGCATTATGTCACAGAAACAGTTCTTGAATCTTTCATTCTTGAAGCCAATCTGATAAAAAAATATTGGCCGAAGTACAATATTCGGGAAAAAGACGACCGATCTTTTGTTTATATCGTTATCGCCAAAGCAGACTACCCCAAGCCTATCATCGCGAGGGGCAAAGATTTAGAAAAATTTCCCTCCGGTTCCGCCGGCATTTTCGGCCCGTACAAGAGCTTGCGCATTGCCGGAGAAATTTTGAAAATCGCTCGCAGAATTTTCCCTTACAGTATTTGCAAGCCCGATCAAGGCAAATCCTGTTTTCATTATCAAATCGGGTTATGCCCCGGCATCTGCATCGGCGCGATTTCCAAAGAAGATTATCAAAAAAATATCAATAATCTCATTCTGTTTTTAAGCGGCGAGAAAAAGAGGCTGATAAAAAAACTGGCGAAAGAAAATCCCAAACAGGCGGAAAGTTTGAAGCACATAAGGGACGCATCTTTGCTAGTAAGAGAGGATGGCGGAGAAGGAGAAAAAATAAACAGGCTGGAAGCTTACGACATTTCTCATTTTGCCGGCAAAGAAACTTACGGAGCGATGGTCGTTTTCTCCGACGGGGAAGAAAACAAAAATGAATACAGGCTGTTTAAAATAAAATCAGCTCCGGCAAATGACGACTTGGCGGCTTTAAGAGAAACGATAGAAAGAAGATTTCGGCATAAAGAATGGCCGGCGCCGGATTTGATAGTCATAGACGGAGGCCGGCCGCAAGTCTTGGCCGTTTCCAGAGTATTGCGGGATAACAATATCAAAACGCCGATGCTGGGCATATCAAAATTGGGTAATGATAAGCTGGTTTTTCCGCTTGGGACAAAAAAGTCTTTCCAAGAACTGGCCGAAGCGTCAAAAAATATTTTATTAAGATCTCGCGACGAAGCCCATCGTTTCGCCAACTTCGCCAGAAAAAGAAGAAAGAAAATTGATATGGGGTTGTAAAACGATTTTTTGAGTGGAATTTTAGCTGAAAAAATGCCATAATAAATTTTATAAAACGGGGTGTAGTATATCGGCAGTACGCATGCATGGGGTGCATGTAGGCCGAGTTCGATTCTCGGCACCCCGAATGGAATTTATGAAATACCAACCGACTATAGGATTGGAAATACATGTAGAATTGAAGACCAAGACGAAAATGTTTTGCGCTTCTTTGAACGACCCGAACGAAAAAAGGCCGAATGTGAATGTGTGCCCAGTTTGCATGGGGCATCCGGGGACTTTGCCTGTTATGAACAAAGAAGCGGTTCGGAAAGTTTTGTTGTGCGGGAAGGCGTTAAACGGCAAATTGGCCGATTATTCGCAATTTGACCGGAAAAATTATTTTTACCCAGACTTGCCGAAAGGTTATCAGATAAGCCAGTATAAGCACCCTCTCGTACTTGGAGGGGAACTCGAGGTTGAAATCAAAAATCAAAAATCAAAAATCAAAATTACAAGGATACATTTGGAAGAAGATACGGGGAGGCTCATCCACGCCAAAGATGAAACTTCCAGTCTGGTTGATTTCAATCGAGCGGGCGTGCCGTTGATGGAATTGGTGACCGAACCGGATATTGATTCGGGAGAGCAAGCCAGAAAATTCGCCGAAGAATTGCAATTGATTTTGCGATATCTGGAAATTTCTGACGCTGATATGGAGAAAGGGCAGATGAGGGTGGAGGTGAATATCAGCGTGGCGGTTAAACCGCCACGTGGCGGTTTAACCGCCACGCTGGGAACCAAAGTGGAAATAAAAAATCTTAATTCATTTCGCTCTGTTGAGCGAGCGGTTGAATACGAGACAAAAAGGCAGACGGCGGTTTTGGAGGCGGGAGAAAAGGTGGTTCACGAAACAAGAGGTTGGGACGAAGACAAGCAAAAATCTTTTTCCCAGAGAGAAAAAGAGATGGCCCACGATTACCGCTATTTTCCGGAGCCGGATTTGCCGCCTCTTAAAATCAGCGAGCTTGATTTTGATTTAAGTTTGCCGGAATTACCGGAAGAAAAGAGAAAGAGATTTAAGGAAAAATACGGATTGAAAGACGAGCAGGTTGAAATTTTTGTCCGGGATATTTCTTTGGGAAAATTTTTTGAGGCGGTCTGCAAGCATTTGGCGATTAAACCGCCAAATGACGGTTTAATCGCCAAAGCCGTCAATTACATAACTTCGGATTTGTCCGGACTTATGCTTAACGGCGGCATATCCGTGGATAATTTAAAAATCAATCCGGAAATGTTCGCCAAACTTGTCGCTATGGCGAGTAAGGGAGAAATTTCGTCCAGGGGCGCCAAAGATGTTTTGAAAATTATGTTTGAACAGGGCGGAGATCCGGAACAAATCGTGGAAGAAAAAGGATTGACGCAGACTTCCGACGATTCTTTCCTAAAAAATATCGTTGATGAAATTGTAAAAAATAATCCCATCGTAGCGGAAGAATACAAAAATGGCAAAGAAAACGCCTTACAATTTCTCGTAGGGCAGGGTATGAAGCTCAGCAAAGGCAAAGCCAATCCTGGAGTGTTGCAAAAATTACTAAAAGAAAAATTGGGGAAATAAAAAAATGACAAAAAATAAAACAAAACGAATATATATGGATCATGCGGCGGCGGCGCCGATGGACAAGCGCGTAAAAAAAGCGATGGAGCCGTATTGGACGGAAAATTTCGGCAATCCGAACGCTTTATATAAGGAAGGGCTTGTTGCTAGAAGCGCCGTGGAAATTGCCAGAGAAAATGTGGCTAAAGTATTGGGCGCTAGGCCGAAGGAAATTATTTTCACCAATGGCGGGACAGAAAGCGACAATTTGGCGATTTTTGGGGTGGCTAGGGCGATGACCGGAGGAGTTGGGAAATTGACCTCCTTAAGGACTGACGAAGAGGGAAATCCTACGGAGGCCAAATTTCCCAACTCCTCCTTAAGCTCCGTATCCCGACCTCATATCATCACCACCAAATTTGAACATCACGCCGTTTTGAATTCCTGCAAGCGATTGGAGAAAGAAGGATTTGAAGTTACCTATCTTGATGTGGGCAAAGAGGGCGTGGTGAGTCCTGAAGACGTAAAAAGAGAGTTAAAACCGGAAACTGTTTTGGTTTCCATAATGTATGCTAATAACGAGATTGGCACTGTCCAACCGATAAAAGAAATTGCCAAAGTGATTCGTATATTCAAAAAAAACGGAGGAGGAAAATTACTCTCCTTAAGGACTGACGAAGAGGGAAATCCTACGGAGAGCAAATTTTCCTCCTCCGTTTTTCCTTACTTTCACACCGACGCTTGCCAAGCGCCGGGTTATTTGGATTTGAATGTGGAAAGGCTTGGTGTTGATTTGCTTACTTTAAACGGTTCAAAAATTTACGGGCCGAAAGGCATCGGTCTGCTTTATGTAAAAAATGGCATCAATCTTGAACCTATTCTTTACGGCGGAGAACAGGAAAGAAAGTTGAGGCCGGGAACGGAAAATGTGCCGGCGATAGTCGGTTTGGCCGAGGCGCTTAAAATCGCCGAACAAGAAAGAGAAAAAGAATCGGCCAGACTTATTAAGATAAGAGATTATTTTATAGGCAGATTGCTGGGCGAGATTCCCAAAACTGTTTTAAACGGTCATAGCGCAGAAAGACTGCCTAACAACATAAATGTTTCCATTCTTGACGCTGAAGGCGAATCAATAGTATTGTATCTGGACGAGGCGGGGGTGGCATGTTCTACCGGTTCGGCCTGCACTTCGGAAAGTTTGGAGCCGTCTCATGTCATCTTGGCCATAGGCAAACCGCACGCCTACGCGCACGGGGCGATGAGATTTTCCTTAGGCAGAAGCACAACCAAAAAAGACATCGATTATGTAATGAAGGTTTTGCCTGATATAATAAAAAAATTGAGGATGTTTTCACCGGTAAATATAAGAATTATCAATGCTTAAAATTCCGTCGCTCGCCACAGATGAAAGCAAGCTTTCGCCCGTGGCTCGCTAGGAATTATAAAAATATAAAATTATGGCAGATGTGGACAAATGGGTATATTCAAATGTCGTCAAGGATCATTTTATGCATCCGAGGGGATTTTTGCTCGGCGAGCCGAAGGAAGGCGAATTTGACGCTTATGGGGAAGTGGGCAGTTTTGCCTGCGGGGATATAATCAAGGTTTGGATAAAAGTTGATAAAGAAATGGACAAAATAAAAGACTTCAAATGGCAAACATGGGGTTGCGCCACGGCCATAGCCTCCGCCTCGGCTTTCGCGGAAATGATTATGAAAAACAACGGCATGAAAGTTGAAGAGGCGATGAACATCAAGCCTAAAGATATCGCCGATTATCTTAGCGGTCTGCCGGCGCGCAAATTCCACTGCTCCATTCTGGCCGATAAAGCCTTCAAAAAAGCCGTAGAAAATTACAAGAACAAAAAATAATTTTCCTATTTTTTTTACTTAAATTAGTTTTTGTATTTCCGGATTAGCATTAAGTTCATTATAAAATTTTACAATATTTTTATTGCTGTTTTTTAGGTATTTTTTCCAAAAAGGAAGTGTGGCTCTTGCTAATTTATGCAGAAACAAGTGCC
>Ga0209211_10000726_pt1 | contig 65984 bp, 56 predicted proteins | sample RifGroA2_FD_183992 | JGI IMG/M metagenome (GOLD analysis project Ga0209211, IMG submission 183992) | Groundwater microbial communities from Rifle, Colorado, USA - Groundwater A2 (SPAdes) (version 2) | ecosystem: Environmental > Aquatic > Deep subsurface > Groundwater | place: Rifle, Colorado... | reverse complement strand
GCCAGAACAGCCACTCGCGGCGCGGCAGCCGGTAGCCGACCGCGCGAGGCGACTGCAGCTCGCGTTCGATCACCTCACGACCTTCCCCGGTCAAAGTCTCGTCGGCATCGAGCAGCAGGATCCAGTCGTGAAGCGCCTTGTCGATCGCCGATTGTTTCTGCAGGCCATAACCCTTGAACGGCTCGACGAAAACGCGTGCGCCGTACTGCGCGGCGATGTCGCGGGTAGCGTCGCTGGATGCCGAATCGAGCAGCACGATCTCGTCGCAGAACGCCAGGCTCGCCAGACAGTCGGCAAGCGTGCCGGCGTTGTTGAAGGTGGTGACGACGGCGCTAAGCGGTGGGCGCGGCATCTGTGTCCAGGTCCTCAACGGGCGCGGCATCATCTTGCAGGCCAAACAACGAACCGGCAAACAGTGCCAGCAACAGCAGGAACACACCGCCCCAGAAGGTCGAGTAGAAGGCCAGGCTGGTGTTGAGCGGGAACACCGTCACTGCCAGGGCCATCGCCGGCACCGCTGCGCGTCGCCGCGCCTGCGGCAAAGCCCAGCGCCAGGCGCGCACAGCCAGCGCCACGCCCATCAGCCAGAGCAGTAATCCGATCGCTCCAGTTTCGCTGAGAATCTCGAACACGATCTGGTGCGCGTGCAAGGCGCCGTGCTGGCCATGGCTTAGCCAGAAATCGTCGGCCGCCGCGTGTTGTTCGTAGGCGTCGCGGAAGCCGCGAACGCCGACGCCATTGAGCGGATGCTGCCTGATCATGCCCAGCGCTGCGTGCCAGATGCTCAGCCGGCCGGACAAGGCGGCGTTCACTCCCGCTGCGTCGCCGCTGAAGACCGCCAGGCTGCGCTCGATGCGACTTTCGAATTGCGCGGAGAAGGTGAGGGCCAGGGCCGAACCGACGACCACGCCGGCGAGCATCCAGGCCAGCAAGCGCCGCCGGCCGATGCGCTGCCAGCCACTGAACAGCAGCACCAGGCCGAACACCAGCCAGGAGGCGCGCGATCCCGCCAGGAGAATCACCGTGCCGAGAATCATCGCCGTGGCAATCCATCCCGGCGCATGGAATTTGCGCACTGCCGCTTCCAGCGCAAACGGTGACAGCGTGGCCAATACCAGGCCAAGCTTGAGGTTGTCGGCGCCGAAGATACCACTCAGGCGATCCGACGTATTGGCGCCACCCAGACTCCAGCCGGTGATCGACTGCACGGCGCCATCGAGCGCCCAGAACAGGACGATCACGCCAAGGCCAACGAACACGATGCGCCGGCCGCGGCGCGGCGCGACGGCGATGGCCGTGAGCCACAGGAACGGCAGGTAGCGCAGGTCGAGCAGCACTTCGCGCCAGGCGCGTCGGCCGTTGATGGCGTCGAAGGCGGAAAACACTTCCGGCAACCAGTAACACAGGAACAGCGCGGTGACCAACGCCCAGGCTTCGCGGCTGAGCAAGGCGGTGCCGTCGCGAAAGCGGCGATAGGACAACACGGCCAGGCTCAGGATCGAACCGAGGCTGAGCACCAACTCGGCGGGACCCACCGTCGGCCATAGCGCCACGAACGCCAGCACCACGAATGGCGTCCAGCCGAAGCCGCGGGCATCAGACTGCGAGGGATTCATACACGCTCAATGTTTGCGCCTGCATCTCGGCCAGGGTTTGCGGACGGATCCAGGGCGGAGGCCGTGTCTCGCTGAGCAATTTCAGTGTCGTGGCCAGCAAGGCGTCCTGGTCGCCGCGCTCGACGCTGCCCTCCGGAAAATAGCGGCCCAACAATTGACCGACGCCGCCGTGCGACCAGCCGACCACCGGCTTGCCCAGGGCCAGCGCCTCGACCACGGTTCGACCGAAGGCTTCGGGCTTGGCCGATAGCTGCAACACCAGGTCGCTGTCCCGATACGCGTCGATGATGTCAGCGCGTGCGGGACCGATGTCGACAAAGCCGGCGACACCCAATGCTGCAGCCCTACGCTCGAGTTCGGCGACATACGCTTCGCGTCCGGGCTCGCGCGCGCCGGGCATGCTCAATCGGGCGTTGACGCCGGCCGCACGCAGTGCGGCGAGCAAGTCGATCGCCGCCGCGTGGCCTTTGAGCCGGGTGCCGCGACCGGGCATCAGCAGCCGCTTTTCAGCGCCGGATGTAGAAATTTCCGGCGTAGTGTTGGCGACGGCCGCGGCGCTGGCAAACACACAAGGATCGAGGCCCGGCTCGATTACCGTCAGCCGTTCCGGCGCGGTGCGCGGCCAGTGCCTGAGCACGTGCGCGCGCACGGTTGGCGACACGCAGATCACCCGCTCGCCGCGGGTCAGGATGCCCGAATAAGGGCCAGGCGAGTTCAGTCCGTGCACCGTGGTGACGAAGTGCGCGCGCGGACCGCGCATCGTCGCCAGCGCTAGCCAGGCCAGCCAGGCCGGCAATCGCGAGCGGGCATGCACGATGTCGGGTTGCAATTCGGCGAACAGGCGGCGCAGGGACAAGACGTGGCGCAGCGTGAGCAGGGATTTCCGGCCGACGTCCAGCGTCACGTGCCGTGTGCCCGTTGCCAGCAGGGACTCGACCAGGCGTCCGCCCGCGGAGATCACGATCGAGCCGTGGCCGGCGGCGGTCAGCGCTGCAGCGACTTCCAGTGTCGAACGCTCGACGCCACCGCTGTGCAGGGCCGGCAGCAACTGCACCACGGTCAACCGGCGCATGGTTGCGGACGGCCCTTGATTTCAATCCTTGAGCACGAACACGGCGCCGCAGTACGGACATTTCGCCGAGCCGGTGGCTTCGACCGGCAGATACACGCGCGGGTGCGAATTCCACAACGCCATTTCCGGCGTCGGACAACTCAGGGGCAACTGCGCGCGGACGACTTCGTAGCGGCGCTCGGTGTTGGCCGGCAAGGGCTCGGTTGAGGACATGGCTGGGTCCAGCGGAGGGCAGGCCGACATTTTACCGCGCTTACCCGGCCTTATCCGCTTCCGGCGCCGCCTTCTTCGGTTCCGCGGCTTCCAGGCTGATGCTCAGCTTCACCTCGTCGGAAACCTTAGGCACCATGCCGCCGACGCCGAAGTCGGAGCGCCTGATGGTGGCGCTGGCGTCAAAACCTGCGGTCGGTACGTTGCGCATCGGATGGATGCTGGCGCTGTTGATGGTGACATCGAGCACCACCGGCCGGGTCACGCCGTGGATGGTCATGTCGCCTGCCACGCTGAGCTTGTTCTTGCCCAGCACGGTGACCTTGCTGCTCTTGAAGCTGGCCGTCGGAAACTTGGCGACGTCGAAGAAATCCTCGCTGCTCAGGTGCTCGTCCAGCTTGGGCACGCCGGTGCTCAGGCTGCTCATCGGCAGGGTTACAGCGATCGAGGACTTGGCCGGATTGGCCGGGTCGAAGTCGAAGTCGCCGCTGACACCGGTCAGGCGGCCGCTGAGGTTGGCGTAACCGAAATGGCTGTAGGTGAACTGGACCTGGGCATGGTTGGCGTCGATGACATAGGTCGCGGCACCGGCGACACCGGAAAAGGCAAGGGACAGCAGGGCGGGAATAAGCAAGCGCTTCATCGGTGGCTCCAGTGGTCAGGCAATGCGGCAGGCTTCATCGAAGGACAGCCGCGGTGAACGGGGCGCCGGCGCGGCAGGATTGCCATGGCCGAGATTGATCAGAAAATTGGACTTGACGGAAGTTCCCGCAAAAAACGCCGCGTCCAGCCTGGCGTTGTCGAAACCGGACATGGGACCGCAGTCCAGGCCGAGCGCGCGCGCGGCCAGGATCAGGTAGGCGCCTTGCAGGCTGGCGTTGCGGAACGCCGTGGTCTCGATCACCGCCGGCTTGCCGGCAAACCAGCTGCGCGCATTGGTGTGCGGGAACAACTGCGGCAGTTTTTCGTAGAACTCGTAGTCGGTACCGACGATCACAGTAACGGGGGCAGCCATCGACTGCTCGATATTGCCCTCGTCGAGCACCTCGCGCAGGCGCGCCTTGGCCTGGGGCGAGCGCACGAACACGAAGCGCGCCGGGCAGCTGTTGGCGCTGGTCGGCCCCATCCTCGCCAGGTCGTAGACCTGTCGCAGCACATCGTCGCTGACTGGTTGGTCGAGCCAGGCTTGCGCCGAGCCACGGTAGGTGCGGGCGGTGCGGAACAACTGGTCGAGCGTGGCATCGTCAAGCGCTTGCGGCATCTGAGACTCCCAAAGGATGCCAATGGTCGCAGACTTGGCCTGAATCCAGAACTGCTAAGCTCGGCCCGCCCCTGCCGCGACCAACGATCAGATGCCCAGCCCCCTACCCGCCCCGTGCTGGGTGATCCATGACGGCGCCGCCGGCAACCGCCGCCAGGCGCTGGCGCTGGCCGACGCGCTGGGGTTGCCGTACCGGGAATGGGTCCTCGACCACCCGGGCCTTGCCGCCTGGCTGGCCCCGCACCAGTTTCCGGGCGCCGGCGCGACCTTCGGTGAGCCGTTTCGCACCGACCTCGCCAGCTCGCCACCGACGCTGGCGATCGGCTGCGGCCGCATCGCGGCGCTGGCCACCCGGCAGGCACGCGAGGCTGGCGCCAAGGCAATTCAAATTCTCGACCCGCGCGTTTCCACGCGACACTGGGATCTGGTCATTGCACCTGAACACGACGGACTGGTCGCGGACAACGTCATCGCAACGCTCGGCAGCCTGCATCCGGTCGACGCCGATTGGCTGCGACGCGCAGGGCAGGATTTCCCGCAGCCCGGCCGGCTGTCGGGCCCGCGCACCGCGGTGCTGCTCGGCGGACCGACACGCGCCACGCGCTTCGACCGCAGCGCGCTCGAAGTCTTGTGCAGCAAGCTTGAGTACTGGCTCGCGCAAGATGGCGGCAGCGTGCTGCTCTGTGGCTCGCGACGCACGCCGCCAGCGTGGGCACCCCTGCTGCGCGCGCGTTATCACGGCGCGGATAACCTGGTGTGGCTGGACGACAGCGATGGCGTCAATCCCTACCCCGGCGTGTTGGCCTGGGCCGATCGCATCATTGCCTCGCCCGATTCGGTGAACATGATTTCCGAAGCCTGCGCGACCGCCGTGCCCGTGTATGTCGCCGAACCGGCGCGCGCTACGGGCCGCGTCGGAAAGTTCATCCAGTCGCTGCTTGCTTGTGGCCGCATCCGTGCGCAATTGCGCGAGCCGACGCCATTCACGGCGGCGCCACTGGTCGAGACACAGCGCATTGCCGGCCTGGTGCGCGAACGGCTCAGCCTGCGCTGAACGACAGGCCCTGCGCCTGGCAGGCTTCGCGCACCACCCTGCGCGCGGCGGCGGTGGCGGCGTCTTCGGGCGTAATGCGCGGCCGCCGGTCCAGCGTGCAATCCAGTCCGCGCGCCAACAAGGTGGCATGCGCGGCCAGCAAGGCATCGGCCTGCACTGCGGCCAGCGCGCCCAGCGCCGACAGTTCGCGCAGCAAGCCGGGCGTGTCGTTCAAACCGCATAGCGAAGAATGTGTGGATGCCAGGGCCAGGACCCGCTCCTGCAGCAGGAATTCCAGATCGACCAGCCCGCCCTCGCCCTGCTTGAGGTCGAAGCGCAGGCCATCGCTGCGATCGAGTTCGTCGCGCATGCGCCGGCGCATCGCGATCACGTCGGCCCGCAGCGCCTGCGGGTCGCGTTCGCGCATGAGCACTTCGCGGCGGATCTGGTCGAAGCGCGCACATACCGCAGCATCGCCGGCGACCGCACGCGCGCGCACCAGGGCCTGCTGCTCCCAGGTCCACGCGCGGCTGCGCTGGTACTCGGAAAAACTCTGCAGGCTCGACACCAACACCCCCTTGGCGCCATCGGGTCGCAGCCGGACATCCACCTCGTACAATCGCCCGGCCGCGGTGACGGTGCCAAGCAGGCTGACCAGCTTCTGCGCCAGGCGAGCGAAATAGCGCGATGCTTCCAGCGGCCGCGCGCCGTCGGAAATCTCATCGCCGCGCGCGTCGTGCAGGAACACCAGGTCGAGGTCGGAATCGAAGCCGAGCTCGCGACCGCCGACGCTGCCGTAGGCGAGCACGGCGAAGCCGACGCCAGGCACCCGGCCATGCGCGGATTCCAGTTCGCGCCGCGCCAGGGCCAGCACCGCTTGCAGCAAGCCGTCAGCAAGCACGGAAAGCTGCATCGCGCTGGCCAGCGCTGGCTGCCGTTGCGCAAGCGTGGCCAACGCGATGCGGAAGGACAGGCTCTGCTTGAGCTCGTTGAGCGTGGCGAGCGCCGTCTCCGCGTCGACGTCGGCAAGCGAATCGATTTGCTGCGCGATTTGTGCCTGCATTTGTGCCGCGTCCGGCAGGGCGCCGGCGGCGCGGCTGTCGAGCAGTTCGTCGAGCAACAGCGGATGCGCGGCCAGCCGATCGGACAGCAGCGAGCTGCGCGCGGTCACGTCGACCAGGCGCGCCAATGCCGCCGGTTGCTCGTCGAGCAGCGCCAGGTAACTGGTGCGCCGGGTGATCGCCTGCATCAGCGCCAGGCCGCGCGGCAACGCGGCGTCGGGCGCGCTGCTCTGCGCCGAGGCTTCGATCAACGCCGGCAAGACATGATCCAGCCGTTGTCGCGCGCGTTCCGACAGCGAACGCACGGCGGGCGAACGGGCGAAATCGCGCAGGCGCGCGTGGTGCGCTTCGGCTTCGGCGAAACCAGCATCGGCCAACACCGCAACGTCCGCCTGTTCGGGCAAGGACTGCCAGTAGCGCGCCAGCGTGCTCGCCTCGACCCGTCGTCGCCGCGCCTGCAACAAGCCGGCGAAGGCTTCGGCCACCAGGGCGCGATGGCTGTCCAGATGCGCCAGCAGTGCCGCGCTATCGACGAAGTCCAGCGCCCGGGCCACGCGCCGCAGGCGACTGACGGTGTCCGGCAACACATGCGTCTGCTGGTCGCCAAGCATCTGTACGCGATTTTCCACGCGGCGTAGGAAGCGATAGGCATCGGCCAATTGCTGTGCCGTTTCCGCGGGCAAGTGGCCGGCCGCAGCCAGGCCGGACAAGGCGGCCAACAAGGAACCCTGACGCAACTCCGGTTCGCGGCCAGCGCGAATCAGTTGCAACGCCTGGACCAGGAATTCGATTTCGCGGATGCCGCCGGGGCCGAGCTTGAGATTTTCCGCCATCTCGCGCTTTTGCACCTCGGCGTCGATCATCGCCTTCATCTCGCGCAGACCGTCGAGTGCGCTGTAGTCCAGGTAGCGGCGATAGACGAACGGCCGCAGCGCATGCAGCAGGTGCTCGCCGGCCACAGTATCGCCGGCCACCGGCCGCGCCTTGATCCATGCGTAGCGCTCCCAGTCGCGGCCCTCGCGCTGGTAGTACTGCTCCATTGCCGAGAAGCTCAGGGCCAGACGGCCGGAGGCGCCGAACGGCCGCAGGCGCAAATCCACGCGGTGACAGAAACCGTCGGCCGTGACCTCGCCCAACAACTGCGCCAGGCGCTGGCCGATGCGGGTGAAGTAGTTCTCGGCGTCGAGCGGGCGCGAACCGTCGCTGTCGCCATGCTCGGCGAAGGCATAGATCAGGTCGATGTCGGAAGAAAAGTTCAGCTCGCGTCCGCCGAGTTTGCCCAGGCCGAAGACCACCAGCGATTGCGGTTCCCCGGCGGCATTCCGGACTACGCCATGTCGCGACTGCACGACGCCGGACACCGCACGCAGGGCCGTCTGCAGCGCCTGCTCGGCGATCCAGCTGCTGCCGGCGAGGGTGGCTTCCACCGTGTCGGTGCCGTCCAGGTCGCGCCAGATCAAGCGCGTGGATTCGGCCGCGCGCCAGCGGCGCAACTGGCCCGGCCAATCCGCTTCGCGATTCGGTTCCAGGCAGGGCGGCTGCGTCGCGGGCTCATCGAGGCTCGACATCAGCTCGGGTTGGCGCACCAAGGTCTCAACGGCGAAGTCACTGGCCAGGGCCAGACGGGCGAATTTCACGCGTCGACCCGGATCGGCGATGGCGTCAGAATTGGCTTGCTCCAGGCGCAGCAATGCGCGCTCGATCAGGGCCAATAGCGCAGCATCAGCTTGGAATGACATGAGGGGATTCTGTCACAGGCGTTCTTTGCGGAGCTCCGGCGACGCAAGCAGAGGTATGGCTGCCCCTTCGCGCAGAAAAAAAAGCCCGCAGCGCTAGAGCAGCTGCGGGCTTTCCTGCCCCTCCCCCTTTAGCAGAAGCAAGGCAATCGTCGCTGCAGGGCCGCGAAGGCGCACGTTGCAGCGCAGCAATTCACAGGATCAGCCAGGTCACCAGAGCCAGGAACGTCCCCATACTGACCACGTCGGTGATCGTGGTCAGGAAGATGCTCGACGCCGTAGCCGGGTCGGCGCCGAGTTTGCGCAACAGTAACGGAATGGCCGTACCCGAGACGCCGGCCACCATGCAGCTGAGCGCCATGGCGAGCATGGTGATCAGGGAAAGGAATATGGGCGAACCGTGTTCGGGGTGGCGTGCTGCCACGATATACATCGCGGCGCCGGCCAGCGCGCCGGTGACCAGGCCATTCATCGCGCCGAGCAAAGCTTCCTTGCCCAGCAGTTTCGCGATGGTCGTGCCGCGCAACTCGCCCAGGGTCATGCCGCGCAACAGCACCGCCAGCGACTGGCAGCCCAGGTTGCCGCTCTGGCCGCCGAGCACCGGCAGGAACATCGCCAGCACGACGATCCGATCGATCGTGTCCTGAAACACGCCAACCACCGCTGCTGTGATGAACACGGTGATCAGATTGATCTGCAGCCAGGGATGACGGAACTTGAAGCTGCGCATCAGCGGCGTGGCCAGGCGTTCTTCCTTCTCCACGCCGACCATGGCGCCGGCCTGCGCGGAAATATCGAACGCCTGTTGCTCGAACAGGACCTGGCCGCGCACCTGGCCGACCAGCGTGCCGTCCTCCTCGCACACGGGGTAAACCGGGTAGTGGCGGGTCACCACTTCGCGCATTGCCTGAACCAGGGTCATGGTCGGCAGCAGGAAGAACGGCGAGCGCAGCATTACCTGGTCCAGTGCCTGGGTACGTTCGGCGTACAGCAGTTCGCGAAATGCGGTCACGCCGATCAGTCGATTGCCTGCGTCGACCACGAACAGATAGGTGACCATGCGATGACGAATCGTTTCGCGCAACACGTCGATCGCCGTCGCCACACTGGTGCCGCTGCGAAATACCGCGGGCGGATCTTCGATCAGGCGGCCAACGGTGCCTTCGGGAAAGCGCAGCGAATCGTGCCAGTCAGTGCCCGGTGGCGCAGCCTCCAGGATCGCCTCGCGGGTCTCCTCGGACATGGCCGACAGGATGCTGTTGGCCCGGCCCGGCGGCAGGGCGGATAACACCCTGGCCGCGGCGGCGGGCGTCTGCAGGTCCAGGGTCTCGATCGCCGACTGCGTATCGAGGCGCGACACCCGGCCGAGCAGCGGATCGGTTTCCTGCGCCAACGTGCTTCCCCTAATCAGGCATTTAACGTGCCTAGGGTAGCCCAACGGCAAGGCAATCGGTCAATCCGGGCTGACTGGTGCAGGCCGCGCCGATCACCATTTCCTTGCTGCCCTCATGTCGTTCAGGCGGATCTTCGCCGCTGCACGGATCACCTCGCGGTCTTCGTGCGACGCGCTTTGCCACCTCAGGATTTCCTGCAGCTCACGGCCGCATCCCATGCAAACATCGTGCTCGTCCAGGCAGCAGTTGCGGACGCATGGCGAATCCGTCGCGGCTGGTTTCCGAAACGGCATCTGCCAATTCCTGGGCGGGTCGGGCATGGCCGTCACTCCTCCTGCCGCGATGCTACCAGCCGTCGGGCAGCCCAGGTACTGGAAAACAGGGCGATCCTGTGGCTAATGTGATTCATTCGGATTTTCGGCCAATGCCAATGATTCGCCTCCTGCCGTCACCTGCGACGATCTGTTGTCTGGGCCTGCTTTATGCAAGCGCGTTGAACGCCGATGACGCGCACGAGTTCGTCCCGGACATCGTTGCCGAGGATTTCGCCGCGCATGTCAGGGTACTGGCTTCCGACGAGTTCGGCGGTCGGCGACCGGGCACGGCGGGTGAGCAGAAGACGCTGCAATACCTGTTCGCGCAATTCCAGCGCATGGGCCTGCAACCCGGCAATGGCGACAGCTATTTGCAGAAGGTGCCGGTCCAGGTCCGGCTTGCCGACTGGACGCGCAGCCGCGCCGGTGTCGACCTGGGCGGCCAGGCGATGGCGCTGAACTTCGGCACCCACGTCGTGCTTGGCTCGGACACCAGTCAATCGGAGGTGAGCGTTGCCCACAGCCCGCTGGTGTTCGTCGGCTACGGAATCAATGCGTCGGACCAGCGCTGGAACGACTATGCCGGCACTGATGTGCGCGGCAAGACCGTACTGGTCCTCGCCGGTGAGCCGGACGTTGACTCCGCGCAGCGCGAACTGTTCGAGGGACGGCGGCTGACTCATTACTCCCGCTACGGCTACAAGATGGAGGAAGCGGCGCGGCAAGGGGCAGTCGCGGCGATCATCATCCACCACACGGCGGACGTGGGCTACGACTGGGATGGCGTCAAGTCGCGCTGGCATCGCACTGAATTCGCACTGCGTCCCGGCGACGGCCTCGGGCCCCGGCTCAATGTGCAGGGCTGGATCGCCGCCGATAGTGCCCGCGCGTTGTTCGCGGCTTCCGGCAAGAACCTGTCCGACCTGCGCCGCGCGGCCGGCCGGCCCGGCTTCAAGGCCGAGGCCCTGGGCCAAGCTCGCTTCAACGCCACGCTGAAGGGCAAGGTGGTGCTCGGCGAGTCGAACAATTTCATCGCCAAGTTGACCGGAGCGAACTACCCTGACGAGGCCGTTCTGTACTCTGCGCACTGGGACCATCTGGGCGCGCAGGAACAGAAGTCCGGTGACAACATCTACAACGGCGCGCTCGATAATGCCAGCGGCGTGGCAGCTATCCTTGAGATCGCCGCGCGTTTCGCGGCGCAACGTCCCAAGCCCGAGCGCACCATTGTTTTCTTCATCCCGACCCTGGAAGAGTTCGGTCTGCTCGGATCGCGCTACTACATCGCGCATCCGGTAATCCCGTTGGCCGACACGGTGGCCGACATCAATTTCGACATGGTCGTGCCGGTAGGTCGCGCGCGGGATTTTGTCGTGATCGGCTACGGCTATTCCGAACTCGACGAAGTGGTCAAACCGATCGTCGACCGGCTCGGGCGCAGAATTTCAGCGGACAAGCCTGCCAATGGCGATTCGTTCTTCCGCTCCGATCATCTGAATTTCGCGCGTGCCGGGGTGCCGGTGTTGTACATGCGCGGCGGCGTGGAAAGCGCCGGAACCAACGCGGACCTGGCCCCACCGGACGAAACCTGGAACCGGGTTGCCTCCGTGTATCACACCGCCGACGACGAGTTCAGGTCGAACTGGGATCTACGCGGCATCGCCGAAGACATCTCGGTGTCCTACGAAGTCGGTCGCACGCTCGCCTCCGGTCGCGATTGGCCGAACTATCGCCACGACCACGCCTTCCGCGAATTCCGCGACGCCTCGCGCGAAGCCGCGCGCAGTCGCTGATCTTTGCTGTAGGAGCAAAAAAACCCCGCATTGCTGCGGGGCTTTTGATTCGAAACAATGGCGCGCCGATTACCGCAGGCGCGCCGTGTTCAGCCTCACGGGCGCGCGACGCTCACCACCGGCGAGGCCCAGGTTTCCCAATGCGCGGGATTGCCTGCGTCGCCTAGCGCCTTGAGCACCGAGAGCTTGATTGTGTACGTGCCATTGGGAACCACGTAGCTCTTGTTGCCAGACGTAGTCACACCATCCCACGAGAAAGCGAAGAAGCCGGTGCTCGTGCTGTTGCGCGGCACGTAGTCTTCCTGGAACGCGCGGTGCCAGGACTTGCCGCTGCCGGTGGCAAACACTTCCATCCGCAACATGCGTGCGTGGTGGTCCAGGTGCACCAGGAAGAACGGAATGTCGTTTCCGCTCATGGTGTAGCTGGCGCCGCCCGGCTGATTGAGATAGCTGGCGCCGTTGAATCGCGCCAACCACGGGAAGCCATTGGCCGTCGGGGTCAATACCTGGCGAGCCTGGTAATCGCCGATGTAACCGGCAAAGGGCACACGCAAGGTGGCGCTGCCATCATCCGGCGTGAACACCAGATAGCCACCGTACTGTCCACCGGCAGGAGCCGATGCCGGCGTGATCGTGGCCGTAACCGTCGCACTTGCACCAGCTGCCAGGCTCACGTTCGTTACGTCGAACGCCACGGACGCATTGGAGGTGCTGAAGCTCGGGGTAAACGTATTGCTACCCGTCGATAGCGCATTGGTCGCAGTGACGGTGTAGTTGACGGCCGACGAGCCGTTGTTCTCTAGCGTCACGGACTTCGATACCGGACCAGCCTGGCCTTCGCCCAACGACAGCTTGGCGGGGTCGATGCGGGTCGCGGTCACGATGGCATCATCGATGCGTACCATGCCGGCGCCTTGGCGGTGGACGTTATCGAGGAAGCCCAGGCCGGGATTGCCCCACCACGGCTTCGGCGAAGCGCTGTTTTGCAAGATGCCGCGGACGGCCTGCGAAGGCGTATGCGGCGCCGCCTGCAGCAACAGCGCGGCCGTGCCGGCGACGTGCGGCGAAGCCATTGAGGTGCCGCTCAGTGAGGCATAGCTGCCTTTCTCGATCGGGTAGGTCGAATAGATATTTCCGCCCGGGGCGCCGATGTCCGGCTTCAGCGCCAGGTCGGGTGACAGGCCGTAGGAACTGAACGAAGAGATCAGTCCGCCAAGCGCGCTGACGAACGAAGCCCGCTGATCAGTCCAGGTCATGGTGACAGCGCCGACAGCCAGACGGCCGTTGATCAGCGCGCCTTCGGAGGCGGACACTGCAACGACGGGAATGGTAATGGCCGGGCTGCCCGCCACCGTCGGCGAGACGCGTCCGGCGGCATTGTTGTAAAGCACCACGCCAGAAGCGCCGGCATTCTGCGCATTGAATGCCTTCTGGTAGAAGCTGCAGGTGCCGCGACGGATCAATGCGACCTTGCCACTGAGGCTGCCTGCGGCCAGGGCGGTGCAGGCATCGGCGGCCGACGTCGTCGTGCCCGTGCGTGCCATCGGTTGGCTGCCGGAAGTCGGCGGCGCCGGTGCACCCGTTGCGGCGGAGTAACCGGCCTTGGCGTCGTCCGGTGTGACCGTGAAGTACGGCAACAGGTCATGCGAATTATCGAACGAAGCAACACCAATGACCTTGTCGCCCAGACCCGGGGCACCGGCGGCATACAGGCCGCTGGTGCCGCTGTTGCCAATCGAGGCAACCACGACCATGCCCTTGTTGACCATGCGCGTGGCGGCCATGGCAGTGGGGTATTGCGGCCACTGGAAGGAGGAACCAATGCTCATGTTGAGCACGTCCATGCCATCGGCCAGCGCGCGTTCCATCGCCGCGATCATGATGTCGGCCGAGGTCGAGCCGGTGCAGCCAAACACCCTGTAGGCGCCGAACTTCACGCCAGGCGCGACTCCCTTGACGACGCCATTGGCGCCGATGATGCCGGCCACGTGACTGCCGTGTCCGCCACAGTCGTCGGGGTTCGCGTCGGGCGTTGGCGTATTGCCGCCGTTGAATGCATCGCCCACGAAGTCGTAGCCGGTGTAAACGCGCGCAGTCGGGAATGGCGTGCTGCCATTGCTGCCATTGCCGCCGAAATCCGGGTGGTCGATGTCGATGCCGGTGTCCATCACCGCCACCTTGACGCCGGTTCCGTCCAGACCCAGGACGTTCTGCGCGACGTCGGCGCCAGTCATCGCGAGCGCAGTGAACAGCTCGGGCGAAGCCTCGGTCGTGCGCGGCATTTCGATCGTGTCCACCATGTAGATCGCCTTGACGCCGGCGATGCGAGAAAGCTTGCTGACCTGACCCTTGTCGACGGCGATCGACAGACCATTGAACAGGGTGTCGTAGGCGAAGCGTTCATTGAAGTTCAGTCCCGCGGCGCGCGCGTTGTTGCGAAATGCCTGTTTCTCGGCACGGACGGTGGCAAGGCTACCGCCATCGGCAAGCGGCGCACCGCTCATCTCGACGAACCACAGCCGCGGCGTCTGGTCATCGTGCGACGGCTCCGCTGAAGGCGCTGGCGACTGCGGCTGCAATTCGACGACGGCACCGGAACTGGACTGGGCGACGGCGATGCTGCAAAGGCTTGCTAGAGCCGCTGACGCGGCAATTGTTCGCACTTTCATGGAAACCCCCTGGGAAGGAACTGTGACGGGCCGCACAGCGCCCGGCTTTTTAGCACGGTTTCTGAACATGCACGTGCTGCATCGCACAATCCGGTTGGCTCCCGCTCCGACAGCCCTTGATTCGTCAAGGAGGAGCCGAATTTCCGCCGGTCGAAGGCTGGGCTGGAGGAGCTGCCGACCGATCACGAATGCGCTGGGAAAACGCCGGATCCACCGCATGGCGGCGAGCTCGCTCATTGACCCGGAAGCGACGTCGCGCCTCCTCGAACGAAAGCGGCGTATCGATCAGGCCGAGCTCCCAGGCCAGACGGTCCGAGTAGCCGGGCAGCAGCACGCCAGGGCGCAGGGGAATGCGGCCCGGTGCGATCGCGTTCACGTGTCGCACCAGATTGGTGGTGCAGGTATTGGTCAGCGTGTTGTAGAATTCTGGGCGGCGTGCCAGCCCTTCGGCGCGGGCAGCCATCTCCCTGAACATTTGCTGCATCTGCGCGCGGCTGGCGCGCATCGGGTAAAGATAGACATCGTCGCGACGGAAATTCGTGCGCAGCACGAGCAGGTCGCGCTCATCGCCGATGACATACATCAGCTCGTACTCGTCGAGCAGGCCGCGCAGTGCCGAAAAGGCCTCGCCCTTCTCCTTGCGGATCTCCACCGAGATCGACACAAAGCGGCCGTCGGCGAACCCAAAGCTGACGAAGGTGTGCGCCGCAGTGCCACCCCAGCCGTCGAACGGTTCGACCAGGAACCAGACGCTCTCAAGCTTGTCCAGGTCGTAGGTTGCGTCGTACCACGAAGGCGAATAGCGATCCACGGACTGATAGCGGAAATCGCGCACGTTGCGGATGGTGGCGAGCTCCCCGCGAATGTCCACGCGCGGCAGCACCGACTGATCGACCGCCCAATCGCGTTGATTCGAGGGCTTGCGCCAGGCGCAGGTCAGCGTCGGCGCCAGCACCAGCGCCGCCAACACGAGCCATCCAAGTCTTCGTCGCAGGCGCATGGGTCGAGCATAAGAGAAAAACCGCGCCTGGGCCTGGAACGTCGCCTTGGTCCTCAGCCTGTGAACGCACGCGGCACCAACAGCCGGATCGCCGAGGGCACGATCTCCAGCGACGCCGGAATCAGCCCGGCGTACTCGCCGTCCACTTGCACGTGAACCTGCTCACCCGGGCACGGCGTGACGGCGACCCGAGTCGCGCGTTGGCTGGTGATTCCCCGCATCCTTGACGACATGCCGGCGAGAACCGCGAGGAAGTACAGCGGGAAGCGAAGCGCGGAGCGCCCCTCGAACAGGACCACCTCGAACGAATCGGAGAACAGACTGGCGCCCTTGGCCAGGTCGACATCGCCGCCGTAGTTTCGGACGCGACTGACCAGAGCGAAGCTGCAGCGCCGTGTCGCGCCATCGATCTCCACGTCGAATTCCTCCAGGTCCGCACCCAGCTGGCCGAACGCCCCGGCCCAATACGCGAGTTTGCCGATGCGGTCCTTGAGGCGAAGATTGAGCCCATGGACGATGCGCGCATCGAAGCCGATGCCCGCCATCATCAGGAACAGGCGCGAGGAACCGTCGGACAGACGGAGCCGCCCGGCCGCTATGTCGCGCGGCACGGCCGACGCCAGCGCGTCGGCGGCACGCACCGGGTCGTTGCCCAGGCCGAGTTCGTTGGCGAGCACGCAGGAGGTTCCCCCGGGAAGCACGCCGAGCGGTACGGCGGTACCCTCGAGCGCCTGCGCCACTTCATTGATCGTGCCATCGCCGCCGCACACGAAGAGGGTCCCGGCGCCGTCGTCGATTTCGCGAGCCGCAATGGACCCGGCCGTGTTGGGACCCTCGGTCATGACGACGCGGATCTCGCCGAACGCCGGCCGCAACGCCGTTTCGATACGGGCAATGATCCCGGGTCGGCGGAGCACCCTGCCGGCGCGCGGGTTGCAGATGAGAACGCTCCGCTTCATCGCGCGAGCGCCATCAAGGCGACGGGGACGCGGTTCCGGCGAGTGGCTTCGCCGGCGCCATCAGCCCGGCGTACCGTTTCAGGATCGCCGTCTGTGCCGGACCGGCGCCGGGACCGTAAAGATAATAGGGTCCTCCCGAGGCAACCAGTTCAAGCACGGCGGCGGCGGCCACCGTACGCAAAGTGATTCCCGCCTGCTCTGCCACGACCGTTTCGGGACGCTCCCCGGCACCCGCGTCGCCGACGTAGATGGCGGTCCTGACGCCGCGCGCGTACAGCACTTCCGAGAATTCCATCGCTGTCGGCGCCGGTCCCGAGGCAATGTGCGGCGCAATGAGCTCGGGCTGGCCATTGATCATCGCGCCACGCCACATCGACGGCGCCAGCGGCGGGAGCCCGGTCCGCTGCGCGATCAGCACCGCCTCGGCGACCGAGGCGGTGCGTGGACCTGGCGTGAAAAACGAATGGATGACGGTCGGCCGTTCCAGTTTCTGCGCCATCGCGACCGCTTCGAGAATGCGCCGACCCCCGTAGCGCACGTCGCTGACTTCGACCAGGTGGAACGGCAGCGAGTGGCTCTCGAGCAGCTTTCGTTCGTAGTCGATCCGGGTCTTTTCCTCGGCATTGCGGGAATCAAGCAATGCCACGACGTTCTTGACCTCGCCATTGAGGATGTAGGAAAGGAATTCCCCGTCGGTTGGATAGGGGATCAGGTAGAGCCCTTGTTCAAGCCGGAAGATCGGCCCGCGCTCAAAACCTACCCGCAGCATCCCCTCGAGCGTGCGCCGGGTGGCTGCGCCGGCGCCCTCGATGACCACGCCGGCGGCCGAGGCCTGCTCGATGATCCGACGGGCGACGTTGACCCGGTCGGCGCCGAGATAGCAGTGAATGTAATAGCGCCCCTGGTTGGCGACGGCAATCGCACGGAGCTTGTCGAGCGAGTCGGTGTTCTCGCTCACCCACGGCAGCATCGGCAAGTGGATCAGCTTGATCCCCGCGGCGGTGGCTTCCTTCCGTTCCTGTGCGATCAGTTGCGGTTCGAATGGAACCACAGCCGGATGCAAGAGGGAGATGACGCCGGTGTAGCCCTCGGCCTTGAGCGTTGCCAGTCGCGCCGCATCGGGGAAGGGTCCGAAGGTGAAGTGCGCGCCCGCGGTCTGTTCGGCCGCCATGCTGCCTTTCATCAACGAGGGCGTGACCCACAAACCGTACGCCATCCCGGCGGCCCCCATCGTGATCAGGACCAGGCCGGCGCGCACCAGTGGGCGGTCGGTTCGCACAAACGCGAGCATCGCGCGGTAGGCCAGCGCAAACGAGACCAGCACCAGCGCGAGGATGATTACTGCGACGCCGATGCTTTCGGTGGAATGCGCCCAGCCGCTGGCACGGGACAGGTTCACCCACCAGCGGACTGGAAACAACAGGAGCACGGTGCCGAAGGCGAAGCCGATGAAGAGCCAGAAGCTGAGCAGAAGCGCGATCCGGCGCAGCACGGGCCACGGCTTCGCTCGCTGCGGCGCGTCACTGGAATCTGAGAATTCGTGCACCCGGCCACCCCTTGGCGTTGCGGGCACTTTACCCTCTTCAACGTCACCTGAGCCACCAGCCGCAAAGCCGGGCGACGCCCGCCGCCTGGCCGCAGCGGACGGATATACTCCAGTACGTTCGGCTTGGGAGCGTCGCTGAAGTGCTTTACCGCCGCTTCGCCTTTTCGCTTGCAGTTCTCTTCGCGCTGATCCTTTCAGGCACGCTGGGTTACGCCTGGCTGGAAGGCTGGGACTTCGTCGAAGGCCTGTACATGACAGTTATCACTGTCGGCACCGTCGGCTACAGCGAAGTCCGTCCACTCAGCACCGGCGGCCGCCTCTATACGATGCTGCTGATCCTGCTCAGCACCGGCGTCATGGTGTACGCCTCCGCTGCGCTTACTGCCCTTTTTCTCGAGGGTGAATTATTCGGACTGTTGAAGAGAAACAGAATGAACAAATTGATCGCGACCCTCTCCGGACACTATATCGTTTGCGGTGACAGCAGGATCGGTCAGCACATCCTCGAAGAACTCGGGCGTACCGAGCAGCCTTTCGTTGTGATCGAAAAAGATCCCGACAAGGTCGCTGCGTTGCGTGCCAGGGATATTCTGGCGGTCACCGGCGACGCCACGGCCGACGCTACGTTGCTCGAGGCCGGCGTCGATCGCGCCAAGGGCTTGGCCACCACCCTGAACACCGACGCCGACAACCTGTTCGTCGTGCTCACCGCTCGACGGCTGAACCCGAATCTTCGAATCATCGCCAAGGCGCTTGATGAGGCGACCCGCGACAAGCTGCAGCAGGTCGGGGCGGACGGCGTTGTCCTGCCGCAGTCGATCGGCGGCATGCGCATGGTGTCGGAGCTACTACGGCCAAATGTCGTCAGCTTTCTCGACACGATGCTGCGCAACAAGGATCAAACCATCAGGGTCGAGGAAATTCGAATCCGGGACGGGTCCGCGGCGATCGGCGAAACACTGGCCAGATGCGGGGCCACCAGCACAGCGGGCGCGAGCCTCATCGCGCTGCGCCGCGCCGACGAACCCTACCGATTCACGCCCAATCCGGACACCGAGTTGGTTGCCGACGATTTGCTGATCATGCTCGGCGACGCCCAGGTCATTCGGGAGCTGGACCGCCGGTTGGCCACGTAGGGTCCATGGACATCCTTGTTATCGCTTTCGCCGGGATGGGTACTGCCTTGAAGCATCAGCAGCGGAGTCTTCCGCGCCCGCAGCTCGGCGACAGTCACTACGCCCGTACGGGTATTCGAAGCGGAAGGCTGCCTGCAGGACACCGTCTGGGTGCGCAGCGAGCTGGTGGACATGGGGCTGACTCCGGGGCCGTCCGTACTCGACTTCGACCATCGCGTGGACGGAAGCGAACTGGACTCACGGATCAGCCTTGAGACCGCGGGAGTTTTCAAGGTGACGCTGACCAGGCACGAGAAATTGCCCGGGAATATCAATCCCTACGTGCTCGACCTGACCCCAACGGCGACCTCCGACGAGCACTGGCAAGTGGAGGACCAAGGCTTCGTCAAGGCGCGCAACGCCTTCTGCGCCAAGCGCGACGGCACGACCGAAACCGAATTTGTGGCGCGCCACGTGGCCTCGGTGAAGCGACTGCTGGCGATCAAGGGCCTGGCCCTGGACGAGGCGAGCCTGGCGGTCTACGCCGACTTCGCGAGTAAGGGCGGCACGATCGATTTCGGCGGCAGTTACCTCACTCCGTTGCCGAGCGAGATTTACTACGAGGCCCGCGATTCCAGCCAGGCGCTGACCAGGATGCATGGAATCATTGAGCGGGAAGACCGCTGCCAAGAGGGTGCGGCATGGCGCGCGTGGGAGGATTGTATGCAATGCTGCGGCAACCCCGTGGGTGGCGCGAGCATGACTCGGCTGGCACGGCAACCCGCCCACGCCCACCGGGATGATCACAATGCCTGCTCGCAGCGAACCCTTGTTTGGCCGCACGCGTTTTTTGCCGCAGTCCGCAGCGTTCGCGCTGGCGGCGTTTTCGCTATCCGGCGCCGCCCATGCCGCCACGGTGACCGCACCGAGTGGCGGCACGCATTCGGCGACTGCCCCGCTGATGGTGCAATGGAACGGGATCGGGATGGCCAACGGCGTCGCCGCGCCGGTGAACATCGAGCTGACCGTGGTCGGCCAGAGCGGTGGCGTGATCTCCGTGCCCATGGGCCAGAACATCGCCAACACCGGACAGCATGTGATCGCGCCGGCGTCCTTCCGCGGTTTGATTTGCGGCATCCTGCCGACAGCGATGGCGGCTACGCAAGGATCGGTCTGGAGTATGGCCGCGCCCATCCCCATCAGCCAGATGGCGTTTCATGTGGTTGTACGCAGCGCTGCCGCCAATGGCGACCATGCGATGGGCCCCGCTTTCAAGATGAAGTGCCCGCCCAAGCTCAGCGCCACGAACTTGAATCGCGAAACGCTCGGCAGTCGCTTGCCGCGTCCCGACGGCCCGGTTGCGGGCTGGGCGCGCGTGCAGAAAATCGTGGTGGACAACACCGGCGGGGCCGCGGCGATTCCGCCGAGTTTCGCCATCGGCGGCCTGTGCAGCGGCGGCGCCAGCGGCATGGGTGGTGTTGGTTTAAGCCTGGTGGGTTTGACTGTGCTGCCCGGCCCCGGCCTGTGGCAATCCTTCGGCAACAGCAATGACGCCACTTGCTCGGCGCTCGAGCTGCCACCTGCGCCCATTCCGAATGTTCGCGCTTGCAAGGGCCGCAGCGCTTCCTGGACGGTGAGCGTGGTGCCCACGCAAGTTTCCCGCGGCTCAGGTTCCACCGATATCACCGTCACCAATACGCTGGCCTGCGATGAAGCGGCGGCCACCGGTTCGCTGACCATCATCAAGCGCGTGGTCAACGTGACAGGCATCCCGCCGCCGGACATCAACTTCCTCATCGATGTGACCTGCGACCAAGGCGGGCCGGCCACGACGGTCAAGCTCAATCGCGAAAATGGCTATCGCGAGACCATCGACGGTATCGCCATCGACAGCAGTTGCACGGTCAGCGAACAGGCGCCCGAGCTGCCGCCGGATCTGGAGCGGCGCGGCTGCCGCTGGGAGACAAGCTATCCCGACGACCGGCGCGTGCCGATCACCGGACGCGAGCCTGCGCGGCTCACGGTGGTCAATCGCTGGTTCTGCAAATAGCGCCGGCACAATAAGAAAAACCCCGCCGAAGCGGGGTCTTCCGGGAATCTGTGCCGATGGCAGGCAACGCAACCTGCGCGTGGCTCATTACCTGCGATAGACGGCCAGTTCATTGTAATTCACGCCCGGCCCGGTCACGGCAATGTCAATCACTCGAATTCCGCTGACCTCCGCGGCGGTGAGCTCCATGGACAGAAATCCGTTCTTGGTTGGAATCTGTTGACTCGCCTTTCCGGATGCATCGAAGCTGCCGGACACGCGATAGATTGCGCCAGCGATGATGATCGTTCCGGAAAAATTCCCTTGGGGGGTCACCAGAAGGTGGCTCGTCCGGATCCCGGCACCAACCAATGAGGCCGGGTCGACGGTGTATCTGCCGGCAAGAATGTCGGCCAAGGCAATCTCGGTCTGCATCTTGCTGACGTAGATTCCAGCCATGCTCGCCCCTGAAACCGGCTCGAGCATTCCCGCCGTGACTGATAGCCATGATGCGCGGAAGCCTTCGCGTTCGATACCGAGCGACGAAATCTTCGAGCCCGCGGGTGCGGTCGCGTCCAGGGCCTGTCCGTCCATGGTGGTATCCAGGAGCGTGGCGATTGCCGAGCCATCGGCCAGGTAGATGCCGTCGATCGGGTTCAGATACTTGTGTTCCACGGGATCAATGGTTCCGTTCCGGGCCTTGAAGGAGGTCATGAAGGTGTTCTTGGGACCGCCGGAAACCGCCACGAAGGAAGTCGAGCGCCACCGCGGTGGCTCTCCATCATCGTCCTCCTCGCTGCCACCGACGCCCGGTGGCTTGCCGGAGAAGTTCCAGTACACGAAATCGGTGAGGTCCCCGCCGGTGCGGGCAACGAGCCGGACGGTCCGGGTTTGGGTATCGGCCACGAAAATTCCCTGGTTCGCAGGCACCGTGACTGGGTGGTCATCCCCGACGAAATCGCGGCAATAGGCGAGCATGTCGGCGTTCCCATCGGTCGGGCAATCGAGCCACAGGGTGAGCTGGGCGCTGCCCCATGCACCCCAGAAGGCGACATAGCGACCGTCATAGGACAGCGCTTCGCCAAAGCGGTTGAAGGACGCGCCGGTGACGCCCGGCACCGGGTCGCCGATACCAGCAATGGTGGTGAGCCATGGGCTCGGACTCAGCGGGGCAAGATAGACGCCTCCGTAGGTCGGCGCGTCCTCGTCGTCGAAACCGGCAAACACCGCCATCCCGCCCGCCGCGCTAGGGGGCGCCGTTGATCCGAAGGTGACCCCGGAGACTCCCGCCGGAAGATTGGGGATCACCGTGCTGGTATTTGCCAGCAACTGCACCGGGGCGACCCCACCCAGGCTGATCGGGTCACGGAAGAACACGCCGGTCCTGCCTATCCCTGCCTGCGTGTAATTTGCCTTGAACACGATCAGGTCACCGCCTGCCACGGACGGCGATCCGGGAAAGACGTCGAAGCGGGTTGGCGGACTCAGTCCCGGCACTGCCATGTAGGGAAAATAGTTCAGTCCGACGACCGGCGCCGCTGGCGGCGGCACGGCCCCGAGCAAGCCAATACCAGTCATGAGAGCACCGCCCGGATTCAGGAATATCCCGGTCGTGCCCGCCCGGGTGTCGGCACCGTCCAGCAGGTATGTCCACACCGGCTGGGAAGATCCGCGGGTGGCGATGGTTTGCGAGGTCATCGAGATGCGCGGAATGGAGGGAAATTCGTTGAATTGGGCGAGGGTGTTGTTCGGCGCCGGCACGGCGGTCGTGCGGTCCGCGATTCGGAGCAGCGCGCCGGAGCTCAGCATGTTCCTCGCATAGATGCCGCTGGTTGGATTCGTGCCCTTGCTGCGGGCACGGAAGACCAGATAACCGGCCTCATTCAGGGATGGCTGGTTGTAGCTGTTGAATACCTTGCCCGGCGAACCCGGGATAACGACCAGATTGTTGACGACGGTGCTCCACTGCACATCAGCAGGCAGCACGTCGGCCGCCACTGCCTCGGTTGTCATCGACAGGGCAGCGACGATAGCCGCGGCCAGTTTCCACGATCGGCTCTTGTTTGCGTTCATGACGATTGATCCTTCCGTGGTTCCGCGTTTGTCCGCGGGTCACCTCGTTTGCAGTGTTGTGCCGGACTCCGCCCCGGGCCTTGACCTGCATCAACGAACTCGCGCCCGCTGCGGCGACAAACGCCGCAGAGAAGCACAAAAAAAGCCCCGCCGAAGCGGGGCTTTTCGATGTTGCGAATCGCGGCTGAAGCCGCTCCCACATGGATCAGAAATCCATGCCGCCCATGCCGCCCATGCCGCCACCGCCGTGGCCGCCGGCCATCGGCTCGTCTTTCTTCGGCGCTTCAGCCACCATCGCTTCGGTGGTGATCATCAGGCCGGCGATCGACGCGGCGTTCTGCAACGCGGTGCGGGTGACCTTGGTCGGGTCCAGGATGCCCATGGCCACCATGTCGCCGTATTCACCGGTCGCGGCGTTGTAGCCGTAGTTGCCGGTGCCCTGCTTGACGTTGTTCAACACCACCGACGGCTCTTCGCCGCAGTTGGTGACGATCTCGCGCAGCGGGGCTTCCATGGCGCGCAGCGCAATGGCGATGCCGTGGGTCTGGTCTTCGTTGGCGCCTTTCAGCTTGCCAACCGCAGCCAACGCACGGATCAGCGCAACGCCGCCGCCCGGGACCACGCCTTCTTCCACTGCGGCGCGGGTAGCGTGCAGGGCGTCTTCAACGCGGGCCTTCTTTTCCTTCATTTCGATTTCGGTCGATGCGCCGACCTTGATCACGGCCACGCCGCCAGCGAGCTTGGCAACGCGTTCCTGCAGCTTCTCTTTGTCGTAGTCCGAAGAGGTTTCTTCGATCTGCGCCTTGATCTGCTTGATGCGCGACTGGATGCCGTCGGCCACGCCGGCGCCGTCGATGATGGTGGTGTTTTCCTTGCTGACCTGGATCTTCTTGGCGCGGCCGAGATCCTTGATCGTGGCCTTGTCCAACGCCAGGCCGACTTCCTCGGAAATCACCGTGCCGCCGGTCAGGATGGCCATGTCTTCGAGCATCGCCTTGCGACGGTCGCCGAAGCCCGGCGCCTTGACGGCGCAGACCTTGACGATGCCGCGGATGGTGTTGACGACCAGCGTAGCCAGGGCCTCGCCTTCGACTTCTTCAGCCACGATCAGCAGGGGCTTGCCGGCTTTCGCGACCGCTTCCAGCACCGGCAGCAACTCGCGGACGTTGGAGATCTTCTTGTCGTGCAGCAGGATGAACGGGTCTTCCAGCTCGGCCGACATCGACTGCTGGTTGTTGATGAAATACGGCGACAGGTAACCGCGGTCGAACTGCATGCCCTCGACGACGTCGAGTTCGTTGTCCAGGCCGGAGCCTTCTTCAACGGTGATCACGCCTTCCTTGCCGACCTTGTCCATGGCCTTGGCGATCAGCTCGCCGATGTTTTCGTCGGAGTTGGCCGAGATCGAACCGACCTGGGCGATTTCCTTCGAGGTGGCGCAGGGCTTGGAGATGTTCTTGAGCTCGGCGACGGCGGCGATGACCGCCTTGTCCATGCCGCGCTTCAGATCCATCGGGTTCATGCCGGCGGCGACGGCCTTCATGCCTTCGCGGATGATGGCCTGGGCCAGCACGGTCGCGGTGGTGGTGCCGTCACCGGCGATGTCGGACGTCTTGGAAGCGACTTCCTTGACCATCTGCGCGCCCATGTTCTCGAACTTGTCGGCCAGTTCGATTTCCTTGGCGACGGACACGCCGTCCTTGGTGATGGTCGGGGCGCCGTAGCTCTTGTCGAGCACGACGTTGCGGCCCTTCGGGCCGAGGGTTGCCTTGACGGCATTGGCGAGGATGTTGACGCCTTTCACCATGCGGGCGCGGGCGTCTTCGCCGAAGCGGATTTCTTTGGAAGCCATTTCGATTACCTCAAAAAATAATTGTGCGGGGAAAGTTGGATTGCTATCGACCGCGCAAACTCAAGGGCGATCTCGACCTTGGCGCGCGTGACGCGAATCAACCCAGGATGGCGAAGATGTCGTCTTCTTTGACGACCAGGAATTCAGTACCGTCGAGCTTCACTTCGGTGCCGGCGTACTTGCCGAACAGAACCTTGTCGCCGGCCTTGACCTTGGGGGCGCGGGTCGAACCGTTGTCGAGCGGCTTGCCTTCACCCACAGCGATGACTTCGCCCTTGATCGGCTTTTCGGTGGCCGAATCGGGGATGACGATGCCGCCAGCGGACATCTTCTCTTCTTCCATACGCTTGATGACCACGCGGTCGTGGAGTGGCTTGATATTCATGTGTACCCTCGAATTGTTATGTTTCAGATCAATGAGTTACAGCTGCACTTCATTCGTTCACGGTGTTCTGTTAGCACTCGATACCGTTGAGTGCCAGATTTTAGCGCGCAAACGCCCCCGGGGGTAGCGTTGCGACCTCCCCTGAATGGGGTCGGCGTCAGGCTTTACAAGGGGTGAGCGGGAGCTGCAGGCGGGCTTCGAAGCCGCCGCCGGCCGGCGCGGACACGATCAGCTCGCCGCCGTGGATGCGGGCGACGCGCTGCACCAATGCCGCCGGTGAGGTGTGGTGTCCTGGAAGTGAAGCCTGCATCCTGCTGAACTTCCCGGGATAATGCGCGTCGAACCGGTTCGGACGGGCTCATCGTGAGCCCGCCGGATTCGAACCGCCGCGCAAACGAGAAACCGATGAAGCGAGTGATCAAGGCGGCTCTGGCCGTGGTCTTGGCCGGATTGAGCATGCTGCCGCCGGACGTGCGCGCGGTCGACGAAGCCGATCTACTGCCTGTCGACCAGGCCTACGTGCTGTCGGCGAAGGCGGTCAGCCGCGAGCGCGTCGAGTTCACCTGGCAGATCGCGCCGGGCTACTACCTGTATCGGCATCGCTTCGGCGTGCAGCCAGTGGATTCGTCCTTCAAGTTCAATCCGCTGCAAATCCCGGCCGGCGAAAAACACACGGACGAGTTTTTTGGCAAGGTGGAAACGTATCGCAAGTCGGTAACCCTGGTGCTCACCGGCGCCGCAGCCAGCAACGTCGACACCGTCAGCTTCAAGGTCAAGTACCAAGGCTGCGCCGACCTCGGCGTGTGCTATCCGCCGCAAACACGAACCCTGAAAGTGGCCCTGCCCCGTGTAGGAGCGGCTTCAGCCGCGAATGCTTCTGTGGGAGCGGCTTCAGCCGCGAATGCTTCAGAGGGCATCGCGGCTGAAGCCGCTCCCACAATGGATCGGGCGCCATCTGGCGATCCTCTGGCTTCGCTTGGCGGCAAAGGCAATGGCCTGCTTGGCACGACCGACGCGCTGCCGGAAGACCAGGCGTTCCGCGCCGAGGCGATCGCCAATTCTCCTTCGGAATTGCTGGTGCGACTGACACCGGCGCCCGGCTACTACCTGTATCGCGACAAGACGTCGTTTCGCCTGATCGATGCCGATGGCGTCACCTTGGGATCGCCACGCTGGCCCGAAGGCAAACCCTTTCACGATGAACACTTCGGCGACGTCGTCGTCCATTTCGAGCAGGCGGAAATTTCGCTGCCGCTGATTCGCAACAACACCTCGGCGCAAACGCTGTCGCTGCAGGCGAACTTCCAGGGCTGCCTGACCGACGGCATCTGCTATCCGCCGATGACCCGGATCCTGCAAGTCGCTCTCCCCGCCGGCGCCGGCGCCAAGTCCGACCCTGTGGGAGCGGCTTCAGCCGCGATAGCTCCTGAGCCAATCGCGGCTGAAGCCGCTCCCACAGGTTCAGACGGTGGCTTCTTGCTGTCGCTGCTGCTGGCCTTGCTCGGCGGGCTGATCTTGAATTTGATGCCCTGCGTCTTGCCGGTGCTCTCGTTCAAGGCGCTTGGGCTGGCGCAGGCCAGTCGCAGCCACGCGCACGCGCGGGCGCATGCGCTGTGGTACACCGCCGGCGTCCTGGCCAGCTTCGCGCTGGTGGGCGCACTGGTGCTCAGCCTGCGTGGCGCGGGCCAGGCCTTGGGCTGGGGCTTCCAGTTGCAGCAGCCGTGGGTCGTCGGCACGCTCGCGTTGCTGATGTTCGCGATCGGCCTGAGTCTGTCCGGCGTATTCCAGTTCGGCGCGTCGCTGGCTGGTGTGGGCCAGACCCTCACGGAAAAATCCGGCGCCACCGGCGATTTCTTCACGGGCGTGCTGGCCGTGGTGGTGGCCAGCCCGTGTACCGCGCCATTCATGGCGGGCGCACTCGGCTACGCATTCACCGCGCCGGTGGTGCCGGCGATGCTGGTGTTCCTGATGCTGGGCCTGGGCCTGGCTTTGCCCTTCCTGTTGATCGGCTTCGTGCCGAAACTGGCCTCGCTCCTGCCCCGGCCCGGCGCATGGATGGAAACGCTACGCCACTGGCTGGCGTTCCCGATGTACCTGACGGCGGTGTGGCTGGTCTGGGTGTTCGGCAATCAACGCGGGATCGACGCGGTTGCCCTGCTATTGATCGGTGCCGTGCTGCTCGCCGTCGGACTGTGGTGGTTCGAAAGGCAGCGCTATCGCGATGGCATCGGCCACAAGCTGCTCGCCTTTTTCCTGCTGGCGATTGCGCTCGGCGCGCTGGTGCTGGCTACGCGCGGGCCCGCGGAAACGCGAGCGCAAGTGGCCGAACAAGGCGTCGTTCCGTATTCCGCCGCGACGCTGGCCAAACTCCGGGCCGAAGGCAAACCAGTGTTCGTCGACATGACCGCCGACTGGTGCATCACCTGCAAGGTCAACGAGAAAGCCGTGCTCGATACCGAAGCGTTTCGCGGCCTGCTGCAACGGACCGGCACCGTGTACATGGTCGGCGACTGGACCGATCAGGACGAAGAGATCAGCGCCTTCCTGGACGAGTTCAACGCGCCGGGCGTACCGCTCTATGTGGTCTATCCGGCCGACGGCGGACCCGGCCGCAAGCTGCCGCAGATCCTGAGTCCAAACCTGATGCGCGATGCGCTCGAAGCCGCAGCCCAATAGCATGCGTTGGCGACACGCCGGCGCCATCCTCGCCGCGGCCATACTAGCCGGCGCCCTGGGCGTGGCCACGAGCGTGGCCCTGTACGGTCCGGGACCGCTGCTGAGCTCGGAACTCGGCCAGCGGCTGCTTTCCGCCACCCGTCTGGGCCAGTCCCAACCTGCAGGACTGCGCGTGGCCGAGCCCGGCGAGCCGGCGCCACGGATCACGCTGGCTGACCTCACGGGCCGCAGGCACTCCCTGCCGCGCCCGGGGCGGCCGGTGTTGATCAATTACTGGGCCGGCTGGTGCGCGCCTTGCCGCAAGGAAATGCCCTTGCTTGCCGACTATTCCAGTGACGCACGCAGTAAAGGCGTCGAAATCGTCGGCATCGCGCTCGATGCCCCCGAAGGCGCCCGGGCGTTCCTGGCCACGACGCCGGTGCCCTTCCTGACCCTGCTGGAGGCGCCCAGCGACCGCGACAGCTCGGTGCAGATGGGCAACCGCCAGGGTGTGCTGCCGTTCAGCGTGCTGATCGGCGCGGACGGACGCCTGCTCAAGCGCCAGTTCGGCCCGTTCGACAGCGCCGAGCAGCTCGCCGACTGGGCCGAACAGCCCGAATAGGCTAGGCGGCCGTAGGCAATACCAATCAAACGGCTGGCATCTTCCGCGAAAATGCGCGGATCGTCTGGACACAGCAGCGCATTCTGGGCGACACTCCGTTTCCGCTTTGGAGGGACCAGTGGCCAGAATTCTTGTCCTGCATGGACCCAACCTCAACCTGCTCGGCGTTCGCGAGCCGGAGCTGTATGGCCGCACTACCCTCGCCGAGATCGATGCCCGGCTGATCGCCCGGGCCGCCCAGTGCGGCCACGCCCTGGAAGCCTTCCAATCCAATGCCGAGCACGAACTGGTCGAACGGGTCCAGGCGGCAATGCGCGACGGCACCGACTTCATCCTGATCAATCCGGCCGCGTTCACCCACACCTCGGTGGCCCTGCGCGACGCGCTGGCCGCGGTGAAGCTGCCCTTCGTCGAACTGCATCTGTCCAACCCGCATGCCCGCGAGCCGTTTCGCCACCGCTCCTACTTCAGCGACCTGGCCTGCGCCGTGATCTGCGGCTGCGGCGCCGACAGCTACTACTTCGCACTGGAACACGGCCTGCAACGGCTAGCCCATCGGCAACCCGCCGCTGCCAGCGCCTGAGTTGCCCCCCCCCCTTCTTACAACCACAGACGAGGCCTCCATGGACCTTCGCAAAATCAAAGCGCTGATCGACCTGCTCGACAAATCCAACCTGGCCGAACTTGAAATCAAGGAAGGCGAGGAGTCGGTGCGCCTGGCGCGGCATTCCCGGCACGCGCCGGCGCCGGCCCCCACTGCACCGCCGCCGGCAGTCGCGGCCGCCGATCATGAGCGCCGCACTGCCGCCCACGCCATGCCCGCGGTCGCCGCCACGGCCAGCGAGGCGCAGGTCGGCAAGAACGGCAAGGATGTCCCGGACGGCCACATGATCCGTTCGCCAATGGTCGGCACGTATTACGCCTCGCCCAATCCCGACTCGCCCGCGTTCGTGAAAGTGGGCCAGACGGTCAAGGCCGGCGAAACGCTGGGCATCATCGAGGCGATGAAGATGTTCAATCCGATCGAGGCCGATGTTTCCGGCACCGTGCGCGCGATCCTGGTGACCAGCGGCCAGCCGATCGAGTTCGACGAGCCGATGTTCGTGATTTCTTGATGTTGCAACGAACAGGACGCCCCCATGCTTAAGAAAGTCGTCATCGCCAACCGCGGCGAGATTGCGCTGCGCATCCTGCGCGCCTGCCACGCGCTCGGCATCAAGACGGTCGCCGTGCATTCCACGGTCGATCGCAACCTCAAGCACGTCGCCATGGCCGACGAGTCGGTGTGCATCGGTCCGGCGCCGTCGAGCGAAAGTTATTTGAATATTCCGGCGATCATCGCCGCCGCCGAAGTCACCGACGCCCAGGGCATCCATCCGGGTTACGGTTTCCTTTCCGAGAACGCGGATTTTGCCGAGCGCTGCGAATCGTCCGGCTTCGTGTTCATCGGCCCCACCGCCGGCGTGATCCGCATGATGGGCGACAAGGTCGAAGCGATCCGTGCGATGAAGGAAGCCGGCGTACCCTGCGTCCCGGGCTCGGACGGCCCGGTGGGCGACGACGGCGAAGCTTGCCTGCGCATGGCCAGCGAGATCGGCTATCCGGTGATCATCAAGGCCGCCGGCGGCGGCGGCGGCCGCGGCATGCGCGTGGTGCGCGAAGAATCGGCGCTGCTGGCGTCGATCAGCACCACCAAGGCCGAAGCCAAGGCAGCCTTCAGCAACGACATGGTCTACATGGAGAAATTCCTGGAGAACCCGCGCCATGTCGAGATCCAGGTGCTGTCCGACGGCCAGGGCAACGCGATCCACCTGGGCGAACGCGATTGCTCGATGCAGCGCCGGCACCAGAAGGTGGTCGAGGAAGCGCCGGCGCCGGGCATCGACGAGGAACAGCGCGCGCGCATCGGCAAGATCTGCACCGATGCCTGCGTGCGCATCGGCTACCGCGGCGCCGGCACTTTCGAATTCCTGTACCAGGACGGGCATTTCTATTTCATCGAGATGAATACCCGCATCCAGGTCGAACACCCGGTGACGGAAATGGTCACCGGCGTCGACCTGGTGCGCGAACAGCTGATGATCGCCTCCGGCGAGAAACTGAAATTGCGCCAGGAAGACATCGTCATCCGCGGCCATGCCATCGAATGCCGCATCAACGCCGAGGACCCGGAATCCTTCCTGCCCAGTCCCGGCCTGATCAAGCATTTCCACGCGCCGGGCGGTCCGGGCGTGCGCGTCGATTCGCATATCTACGAAGGCTACAAAGTCCCGCCGAATTACGACTCGATGATCGGCAAGCTGATCGTGCACGGCAACACGCGGGCGCAGGCGATTTCTCGCATGCGCGTGGCTCTGTCGGAAATGATCGTCGACGGCATCAAGACCAATGTGCCGCTGCAGCAGCGGATCATGGCCGACATCGGCTTCCAGCAAGGTGGCGCCAACATCCACTACCTGGAAAAGCGCCTGGCCGAGCGCAAGGAAAAAGTCATCGGGTTGGGCTGAACCATGGACAAGCGCGTGCACTTTTCGATGATCCGCGATTTTCATCTCGCCGATTGGTTCACGATCGCCAATGCTTTTTGCGGCATGGGCGCGGTACTCGCAGTCATGTCCTTCCTTACCGGCGCGCAGCCGCAGGGCCTGTTGTGGGCAGCGGTACTGGTGCCGGCGGCGTTCGTGTTCGATGTCTTCGACGGCCGCATCGCCCGCTGGCGGCAACAGAATTCCGCGCTGGGTCGCGAGCTGGATTCGCTGGCCGATGTGATCTCCTTCGGCGTTGCGCCGGCGGCGATGGCCTTCGGCGCCGGCCTGGATGGTTTCTGGGATTGCCTGGTGCTGGTTTATTTCGTCGCCTGCGGCGTCAGCCGGCTGGCGCGCTACAACATCACCGCCGACGCACTATCGGCCGACGCCTCGGGCAAGGTGAAGTATTTCGAGGGCACGCCGATCCCGACCAGCATATTGCTGGTCGCGCTGCTGGCGGTCGCGGCCTGGCAGGGCCGCGTAGGCGACGCTGTCTATTTCGGCTACTGGCAGCTGGGCCCGTGGCAGTTGCACCCGCTGGTGCTGCTGTTCGCGTTGTCGGGCTCGTTGATGATCAGCAAGACGCTGCGCATCCCCAAACTCTGATCGAATCGGCGATCGGCGCGCCGGATTCAGCGATAATCGCAGTCCACGCCCTCGACGTTCGCCCTCCATGCCCTGGCTCCAACTTTCCCTTCGCTGCCGCGCCAGCGACGAAGCGCGCGTGGAAGCCGCGCTTGAAGATCTTGGCGCGCTGTCCGTATCCCTGCTCGATGCGGCCGATGCCGACAACGAGCAGGCTATCCTGGAGCCCGGCGTCGGTGAGATTCCATTGTGGCCGGAAGTGACGATGCTGGCCTTGTTCGATGCCGACACCAATCCCGAGTTGTTGCTGCACGCCATCGACGCCTGGGACGGGCGCATCGATTTGAGCAGCGCCAGTTTCGAGCTGATCGCCGATCGGGACTGGGAACGCGCCTGGATGGATCAGTACCAGCCGATGCAGTTCGGCGCGCGCACCTGGATTATTCCGTGGAACATGGAAGCGCCGCCCGAGGCGGCCGACGCGGTCATCGTGCGCCTGGATCCGGGCCTGGCGTTCGGATCCGGCACGCACCCGACCACGGCGCTGTGCCTGCAATGGCTCGACGCGCTGGACCTGCGCGGCAAGACCGCACTCGATTTCGGCTGCGGCTCGGGCATTCTCGCGTTGGCGGCGCTCAAGCTTGGCGCGGCTGGCGCGGTTGGCGTCGACAACGACCCGCAGGCACTGTTGGCCACCGTCGATAATGCCGAGCGCAATGGCGTGGCGGAAAAACTCGTGGTCACCCTGCCCGAAGATGAAATCGTCGCCGAATATCCGGTCGTGGTCGCCAACATCCTGGCCGGGGCGCTGGATCAACTGGCCGAAACCCTGGCCGCGCGAGTGGCGCCCGGCGGCGTCATCGCCTTGTCCGGCATCCTGCACGGACAAGAGACCGAACTGCTCGCCCGATACGCGCCCTGGTTCGAACAATTGCAGGCCACGCAACTGGGCGACTGGATGCGCATCACCGGTCGCCGTGCTGGCTGAGACATGACCACGACCAGCACTCCGCCGATCAGCACTCCCGCGACCAGCCCGCCGCCGTCGCCAACGACGCCGTCACCGGAATTCGTTCGGCCAAGCGCACGCCCGCCGCGCACGCGCGGCGCATGGTGGCCATGGCTGCTCGTGCCCGTACTGACTTCAAGCCTGCTGGTGCAGATCGCGGTGGCCGATCGTGCGCGGCTGGCCGGCGACCCCGTATGGCGTCCACGAATCGTGACCTTGTGCAACTGGTTGCGCTGCACCGTACCGGCCTGGCGTGAGCCCGGCGCGCTGAAGGTCACCTCGCGCGAAGTTCGCCCGCATCCCTCGGCGCCCGGCGTGCTGCTGGTGACCGCCACCTTCCGCAACGACGCGGCATTCGCCCAGGCCTGGCCGGTGCTGCAGTTATCGCTGGCCAACCTGGACGGCGATGCGCTGGGACTGCGCCGCTTCACGCCGCGCGAGTACCTGGGCAGCGAGCCGGCGACGGCGCAGATCGGACCGGGACAATCGGCCAGCATTACGCTGGAGATCGTCGACCCCGGCAAGCGCGCGGTGGCGTTCAACTTCGAGTTCCGCTGAACCGAATTTTGCCCAGTGCGTCACAAGCCGCAACACGGATTACCGTTGCTGACTCAATAGTTTGCGAAGTCGTTGGCGCACGGCCAATGGTACGGGTAGACTGCCCATCCGCCCGGAGAACGGCGGCCCGAAGTTGCCGGCACGGATGCCGATGAAATCAAACCAGGAGCGGTTGTCGGGTAGCGGACATAGCTTATGGAGTTTCCCGCCCGTGAATGCCCAACTCGCCTTGCGCGCTGAACCAGCACCCCTCTCGCATCCACAACCGGCATTGCGCGATTACGTGGCCAAGGCGGTGCGCCGCTACCTGCTGGACCTGGGCGACTGCAAGGCGCACGAGCTGTACGACATCGTGCTGCGCGAAATCGAAGTACCGATGCTCACCGAAGTCATGCGCCATTGCGATGGCAACCAGAGCCGCGCCGCGGCCACGCTCGGCCTCAATCGGGCGACGCTGCGCAAGAAGCTCAAGGAATACGGCCTCAGCTGAGCGCCGCCGCGATAGCGGTATAATTCGCCCCTCGTTTCCGGGGTAATCCATGTCTTCAGACCGCCTGCCCGTTCGCCGGGCGCTGCTTTCCGTTTCCGACAAATCCGGCCTGCTGGAATTGGCCCGCGAGCTGGCCGCGATGCACATCGAACTGCTTTCCACCGGCGGCACGGCCAAGGCCCTGCGCGATGCCGGTATTCCCGTGCGCGATGTGTCCGAGGTCACCGGCTTTCCGGAAATCATGGACGGCCGCGTGAAGACCTTGCACCCCACGATCCATGGCGGATTGCTCGGGCGCAGCGGCACCGACGATGCGGTCATGGCCGAACACGGCATCGCGCCGATCGATCTGCTGGTGGTGAATCTGTATCCGTTCGCCGCCACGGTGGCCAAACCCGACTGCAGCTATGAGGACGCCATCGAGAATATCGACATCGGCGGCCCGGCCATGCTGCGCGCGGCGGCAAAAAATCATGCGCGGGTCAGCGTCGTGGTCGATCCGGCGCAGTACGCCGGCTTGCTCGCGGCGCTCAAGACCGGCGGCACCGCGCTGGCGCAACGACGCGGCTTCGCCGCCAAGGCGTACGCCCATACCAGCGCCTACGACGGACAAGTCACGCAGTGGCTGTCGCCGCGGGCAGAAAATCCGGACGCGCCGGAAGCCTGGCCGCATACGTTCAACCTTTCGCTGCAACTGGCCTCGCCGCTGCGCTACGGCGAGAACCCGCATCAGCGCGGCGCCCTTTACGTGGAGAACACGGCCGGTGGCGGCATCGTCGCGACCGCCCGTTTCGTGCAGGGCAAGGAGCTCAGTTTCAACAACCTGGCCGACGCCGATGCCGCGCTCGAATGCGTGAAAGCTTTCGATGCGCCGGCCTGCGTGATCGTCAAGCACGCCAATCCCTGCGGCGTGGCCGTCGCCGACAACCTCATGAGCGCCTACGATCGCGCCTACGCGGTCGATCCGACGTCCGCCTTCGGTGGCATCATCGCCTTCAATCGTCCGCTCGACGCCGACACCGCGTCGGAAATCCTCAAGCGCCAGTTCGTCGAAGTCGTGCTGGCGCCGAGCATCGCCGCCGACGCCTTGCCGCTGTTCGCCAAGAAGCCAAACGTGCGCGTGTTGGCGGTCGGCGATCTGGGCGCTGCGCACACGGGCCTGGAATACAAGCGCATTGCCGGCGGCTTGCTGGTCCAGGATGCCGACAGCGACGCGCTGACCGCCGCCGACATGAAGGTGGTGACGCAGCGCGCGCCATCGGCCACGCAGATGGCCGATTTGATGTTTGCCTGGAAAGTGGCGATGTTCGTGAAGTCGAACGCGATCGTATATGCACGCGATCTGCAGACCGTCGGCATCGGCGCCGGGCAGATGAGTCGCGTGGTGTCGGCGAAAATCGCCGGGCTCAAAGCCGAGGAAGCCGGATTGGTGGTGCCCGGTTCGGTCATGGCCAGCGACGCCTTCTTTCCGTTCCGCGATGGCATCGATGCCGCGGCGGCCGCCGGTATCGTGGCGGTGATCCAGCCGGGCGGTTCCATGCGCGATAACGAAGTCATTGCCGCTGCCGACGAACATGGCATGGCCATGGTCTTCACCGGCCGCCGTCATTTCCGGCACTGAGCCCATGAAACTTCTCGTCATCGGCTCCGGCGGCCGCGAACACGCCCTGGCCTGGAAGCTGGCGCAGTCGCCGCGCGTCACCGAGGTACTGGTCGCGCCCGGCAATGCCGGCACCGCGCGCGAAGCGAAGTGCCGCAATGTCGCCATCAAGACCAACGATCTGGATGCGCTGCTGCGCCTGGTCGAAAGCGAAGGCGTCGCGCTCACCGTGGTCGGACCGGAAGGTCCGCTGGTCGCCGGTATCGTCGATAAATTCCGCGCCGCCGGGCAACGCATCTTCGGGCCGACCGAATACGCCGCGCAGTTGGAAGGCAGCAAGGCCTTCGCCAAGGATTTCCTCGCCCGGCACAAGATTCCGACCGGCACCTACGAGGTGTTCGACGACGTCACGCGGGCGATCGATCATGTTCGCGCTGTTGGCGCACCGATCGTGATCAAGGCCGATGGCCTGGCCGCGGGCAAGGGCGTGATCGTGGCGATGACGCTCGACGAGGCCGAGGCGGCGATCCGCGACATGCTCAGCGGCAATGTCTTCGGCGCCGCCGGTTCGCGCGTGGTGATCGAGGAATTCCTCGACGGCGAAGAAGCCAGCTTCATCTCCATGGTCGACGGCCAGACCGCGTTGCCGATGGCCACCAGCCAGGACCACAAGCGCGTGTCCGACGGCGACGTGGGCCCCAACACCGGCGGCATGGGCGCGTATTCGCCAGCCCCGGTGGTGACGCCGGCCGTACACGTGCGCGTGATGCGTGAGATCGTGGAACCGACCGTGCGCGGCATGATTGCCGACGGCCATCCATTCACCGGATTCCTGTACGCCGGCCTGATGATCGATGCCTCCGGCGCGCCCAGGGTCATCGAATTCAACGTGCGTTTTGGCGATCCGGAAACCCAGCCGGTGATGATGCGGCTACGCTCGGACTTGCTGGACCTGCTCGACGCCGCGATCGATTGCCGACTCGATGACGCGGTCGCCGAATGGGACCCGCGCCCGGCGCTCGGCGTGGTCATGGCGGCAGCCAATTATCCGGACACGCCGCGCACCGGCGATCCGATCCATGGCCTGGAGTCGCCACTGCCGGCGCACAGCAAGGTCTTCCACGCCGGCACGGCGCAGGCCGATGGCGAGGTAGTCACCGCCGGCGGCCGCGTGCTCTGCGCCTGCGCGCTCGGCCATTCGGTGCGCGAAGCGCAACAGGCCGCGTACGCCGCCGCCGCGCAAATTTCCTGGGCCGGCGAGTTCCACCGCACCGACATCGGCTGGCGCGCCATCGCCCGCGAGCGCACTTAGTCCCCTGTAGGAGCGGCTTCAGCCGCGATCGCTGCATATGGAAGAGCATTCGCGGCTAAAGCCGCTCCCACAACTGCGGGGTAGGCATTCGCGGCTAAAGCCGCTCCCACAACTGCGGGGTAGGCATTCGCGGCTGAAGCCGCTCCTACAAAGGCAGGGGCTGCACCTGCTAGGCTGCGTCGGTCCAAACCGGCGGATCGTCCATGGCCCATAACCAATTCGACTTGCTCGGCCAGCGGCGCTTCCTGCCGTTTTTCCTGACCGCGGCCCTCGGCGCGTTCAACGACAACGTTTTCCGCAACGCGATGCTTGGTTTGATCATTGCGATGGGATTGAGCGTTGAGCACAAAGCGCTGTATTCGAACCTGGCGCCAGCGCTGTTCATCCTGCCCTACTTCCTGTTCTCGGCCACGGCCGGCCAGATCGCCGAGAAATACGAAAAATCCGCGCTGATCCGCATCACCACGGCGATGGAAATCGCGATCATGTCGATCGCGGCAATCGGATTCGTCTTGCACCAGCCGATTATTCTTCTTGTCGTGCTGTTCCTGACCGGGCTGCAGTCGGCGCTGTTCGGGCCGGTGAAATATTCGATCCTGCCGCAGGTGTTGCGGCCGGAGGAACTGACCGGCGGCAACGGCCTGATCGAGATGGTTACCTCGATCTCGATCCTGCTCGGCATGATCACCGGCATCGTGCTGCTGATGAATGCCGACTCCGGCCCCACTTACGCCGCGGTCGCGGTCATCGCGCTGGCGGTTACCGGCCATCTGGTCAGCCGCGCCATTCCACGGGCCGACGCCGCCGCGCCCGGACTCAAAGTCAGCTGGATTCCGGTGGCGGAATCACTGGCCGTGCTGCGCCTGGCGCGCAAACAGCCAGCGGTGCGCAACGCCATCCTCGGCATTTCCTGGTTCTGGTTCTTCGGCACGGTGCTGACTGCGCAGCTGCCAAATTACGCGGCGCTCAACCTGGGCAGCGTCGACCGCAACCTGACCATTTACCTGCTGTGCCTGGCCCTGTTTTCGATCGGCACCGGCATCGGGTCGCTGCTTTGCGAAAAGCTTTCTTCGCGCACGGTCGAGATCGGTCTGGTTCCGCTGGGCGCACTGGGCATGACAGCGTTCTGCGTCGATCTGTATTTCGCCCGTAGCGGCGTGGCGCCGGTGTCGGGCCTGACGCTGACGAGTTTTGTGCAGCAGCCAGGCAGCTTGCGCATCATGGCCGACTTGACCGGCATCGGCTTGTTCGCCGGCTTCTACGTGGTGCCGCTGTTCGCCCTGGTGCAGAGCCGCACGCCGAAGGACGAACTGTCGCGGGTGATTGCCGCGCTCAACATCCAGAATGCTCTGTTCATCGTGTCCGCCGCGGTGTTGTGCCTGGTGGCGCTGCGCGTGGGCGGCTGGAACGTGCCGCAGATCTATCTGGCCACCGGCGTGCTCACCGCGATCGTTACCGCGGTGATCTTCTCGCTGGTGCCCGAGTTCTTCATGCGCTTCCTGGCCTGGATGTACATCGCGCTGATGTACCGCGTGCGCGTGGTTGGGGTCGAAGACAACGTGCCCGATGAAGGGCCGGCGCTGCTGGTCTGCAATCACGTCAGTTACATGGACGCGCTGATCCTCAGCGGCGCGATTCCGCGCCCGATCCGTTTCGTGATGTATTACAAGATCTTCAAGACGCCGGGCGCGGGCTGGATCTTCAAGGCCGCGCGCGCGATTCCGATTGCCGGCGCCAGGGAAGATCCGGAATTGATGGAGCGGGCCTTCGCCGAAGTCGACGCCGCGCTGGCCGCGGGCGAGCTGGTCTGCATCTTCCCGGAGGGCGCGCTAACTCGCGATGGCGATATCGCGCCATTCAAGGGTGGCGTCGAACGCATCCTGGCGCAGCGGCCGGTGCCGGTCGTGCCGCTGGCGCTCAAGGGCATGTGGCTGAGCATGTGGAGCAAGCGCGACAGCCGCCTGGGCCGCCTGCGTGTGCCACGGCGCCTGCGCGCGGCCGTCGAGGTGGAAGCCGGCGTTCCGATTCCAGGCGAGCAAGCCACCGCCGCCCTGCTCGAAGCAAAAGTCCGCGCCCTCCGCGGCAACCGCCCCTGATTGCCGCGCCCATGTAGGAGCGGCTTCAGCCGCGATGCTTCTCCTAGTTCTCTTCGACTCACCGCCCAGAACTACCGCACGGCCGCCGGGGGCGGGCATCCTCCGCCGCGTCCAGTAAAAAACAGGATGTTTTTTCCTGGACGCGGACCAACATGGCCTGGCCGCGGCGGGCGGGTGGTAGTTCTGGGCGGTGAGTCGAAGCGCAGAAACCAGAAGCATCGCGGCTGAAGCCGCTCCCACGGGTTTCGTGGTTAGTTGACGAAGCCGGCGACGACGAAGATGGCCAGGACGGCGAGCCATAGCAACAGTACGCGCCAGACCAGGCTCATGGCGTCGCGCAATTCGAGCAAGGCTGGCGCCTGCGCCGGGCCGTCAATGGCGTACGCGTCTTCCTCGGCCAGTTCGCAGACCACGCTGGCGCGCGCCGCGGCGCCGAGGAAACCGATGTCCAGGCGTACGCCGCCATCGGCATGCCAATCGCGCCAGGCTGCCAGCACGCCGTCGAAGTTTGCCGCCAGGGCCAGGCCAAATGTCATCAGGTGCGCCACGGGCCAATTCAACAATGCGACGAACAAACGTGCGGCCTCGCTCTGCGCTGGCGGCAAGACGCGCTGCGCTTCGCCCTGCGCGCTTAGGGAGACCAGCCGGTACAGGATGGCTCCGGCCGGCCCCAACAACAGGAACCAGAACAACACGCCGAACCAACGCCACAAGGCGCAGCGGAACACCGCTTCGACCAGGCTGGGCCCTTCGATGACCGGCTCGCCGCCCTCGGGAAACAGCGACGCCGCCGCGACACGCCGCGCGTCGGCGTCGCGCGCTTCGATCACCGCATCGACATCCAGGTCCAGATCGCGCGGCCCCCACGTGTACACCAGGGCAGCAAGTGCGAACGCGAACAGTGGCAGCCCGTAAAACTGGTCGCTCAACAGAAACTGCACGACGGCGATCAGCAGCACCGGCACGCCGACCGCAAGCAACAGGCCGAAGCGCCCCTGCCACGCGCTCTGTCCGCCAAACAGGCGGCCGAGCCATTGCAGCCAGCTGACGAACCATCCGTAACGGCGCAAGCCGATCAGGCCCGGGGCGACATGCCCGAGCACCAAGGCAAGCACGACGGCGATCAGAGTCAGGGCCATGAAACATGCTCGGGCGACATGGTTGGATTGTAGACCCAAGTTTTACCTGTGGTCGCCGCCGAAGGGGTTCCCCGGTTCAACCGCCGATAAATGGCCCGATCAGTGGCGGGCCAGCCAGTCATCGATCAGCCAGCGCGAGATCGACAGCCGTGGCGAAATCTTCAATTCCCCCGCGGCGATTTGTGCGCGCAGCTCCGCTGCGGAAAACCAGCGCGCATCCTGCAATTCAGCGCCGACGCGGACCGGCTGCGGCTCGGCTTCGGCGCTGAAGCCGAGCATCAGGGCCGCCGGAAATGGCCAGGGTTGCGAGGCCAGGTAGCGGCAGGAACGCACCAGCACGCCGGCTTCCTCCATCACTTCCCGCACCACGGTCTGCTCAAGCGACTCCCCCGGTTCCAGGAAGCCGGCCAGCACCGACCAGGTTTTCTCCGGCCAACTGGCCTGACGGCCGAGCAGCAGGCGTTCGCCATCGCTGACCGCAACGATGATCGCCGGATCGGTGCGCGGATAATGCTCGAGCGCACACTGCTGGCAGCGTGCGACAAAGCCGCCGCGGACGAACTGCAACGGCTGTCCACAGCTGCCGCAGAAGCGGTTGCGTTGCTGCCAGTGCAGCAGCGCCCGCGCCTGCGCAAAGATCGCGGCCGGCAGCGCCGGCCAACGGACCGCGGCGCTACGCAGGTCCAGGGTCAAAGGTGGCAATACCGGCGCCGCGGCGGCCGGCAGCGCGAACCACGCCACCGTCGTTTCATCCAGGCCCAGGAAACTTGCGCCACTCGGCGCCGATTCCAAATGGTCGCCGCCGAAGAAAAACTCCGGCGCATCTTCGCTGCCGGAAAACCGCGCTTGGCCGTCCTCGTCCAGGATCAGCAACCGGGCCGCGGACCAGTGTTCTTGAAGGCGCTCGGGGTCGTCGCGTAAATGCTCGGCCCGATCAAGGCCGCCGTGCTGGAATGCATATTGCCGCGGCGTATCGCTCACGCAGAGAAACTGCTGCCGCAACCGCAGGTAGTTTTGGCGTTCGGATTGCGGATGACGAATTGCGCGCCCTGCAGGCTTTCGCGGTAATCCACTTCGGCGCCCATCAGGTACTGCAAGCTCAACGGGTCGACCAGCAGCGTAACGCCATCGCGCTCGAGCGCCAGGTCGTCGTCGCTGCGTTCTTCGTCGAAAGTGAATCCGTACTGGAAGCCCGAGCAGCCGCCGCCACTGATGTAGACGCGCAATTTCAACGCCGGATTGCCTTCTTCGGCTATCAGCGAGGCCACTTTGCTCGCCGCCGCGGCGGTGAACTCAAGTGGGCGGTCAAGGTCGAGATAGCTCGGCTGGGTGTCCATAAGTAGCAATTATGCGCGGACTGGCGTGAACCCGGGGTATTCGGCCAGCTCATCGGCTTCAAGCTCGGCCTGCTGGGCCAAGGGCGCGTCGGCGTGGATCAACCGGCCAGTGATCATGGCGCCGGCGGCCATCTCCACCACCTGGTAGTGGATATTGCCGCGTACCCGCGCCTTGGGCGCGAGCTCGATGCGTTCGGAACTGAACACGTCGCCGTGCAGCGATCCGCAGACGATGGCGACCGGCACCCGCACCTCACCCTCGATGCAGCCTTGCTCGGCCACCGTGAGCACCGCCGGCTGGCCCTCGTCGGCGGTTACCTTGCCGACGACCTTGCCCTCGATGTACAGCCCGCCGGAAAAAACGATATCGCCGTGGATCACCACGCGCGGTCCGATCAAAGTTTCCACGGCGTTGCTCCCCTTGCGTGCGCTTTTGGACTTGTCCCCGAACATGCCGCTACTCCCCTTGTGTGTTCTTGCCTTCCCAGGCGAAGGTCTGCTCCACCGCATTGCCGCTGGCGTTCAGCGATACTCGCACGCGCTGCGGCGTGAAGCCCCGCGGCAACATCACGCTACCGTCCAGTTGCTGGAAATAACGGAATGAGAACGGCTTGGCCGCCGCGTTTTGCTTTTGCAGCAGCTCGTCCCACTTGATCGTGCTGAGCTTGCCACCACGCACTCCCTCCACCGCAAAGCGCATGCTGCCCTTGCTGATGGCGCCGCGATTGAGGTTTTGCGTGAGGGTCACGGTGTAATGCCAGGTGCCTCCGCTTTCCGGCGTGAACTTTGCTTCGTGCACGCGCAGGGCCTGGCGCTGTCCGGTCGATCCGACCAAGCGCTCGTAGAAATCGACGTCGGCGCGCAGCCCGGAAACCTCTTCCTCGCGCTCGGCCAGCGTCGACTGCAGCTCGACGTTGGCGTTGCGGCTGATCTGGTCGGAGCGCCTGAGCGTGGCCACCTGTTGGCGCAACTCGCTGACCAGTTCCTGCTGCTCACCCAGCTGCTTGCCACTGTCGACCGGCTCGCCATTGACCGCGTTCAGCGAGGGCGTCGCGCGCCGGGTCGACAAATACCAGGTGGCAAACAGGCTGGCTACCCAGAGCACGGCCACGATCACCAGCCAGCCGCGCAAGTGATTGCGCTTGGGGACGATGACAAATCGTTGCGGATCGGGGCCGGGGGAGCTCATCGGGGGAGGATACCGGCGAAGTCAGGGGCTATAAAGAAAATCCACCACAAACTGGACACTGGCCCCGTGGCGGCCGGTTAGTATGTCGAGGCGGTCACAGTTCTGGTGGCCTGCAGGAGCCCAGCGATGACCGAAGCGCATCTGTTTTCCATCGGACTGGCCTTGGCGGCATTGTCCGGCGTGCGCGCTTACCTGACCGTCTTTGGCATCGGCCTGGCCGGCCTCATGGGCTGGGTCGAACTGCCGCCGATGCTGCAGGTTACCTCCTCCTACTGGGTGCTGGGCACGGCAGGGGGGCTGGCCCTGGTCGAATTTTTCGCCGACAAGATTCCGGGGGTCGACTCCGGCTGGGACCTGTTGCACACCTTGCTGCGAATTCCGGTCGGCGCTTTCCTGGCGGCGGCGACGCTGTCGCCCGATGGCCATCTCGGCACCATGGCGCTTATCACCGGAGGCAGCGCCGCCCTGCTCACGCACGCCCTGAAGAGCGGCACGCGGTGGGTGATCAATGGTTCGCCCGAGCCAGCCTCCAATTGGACGGCGTCACTCAGCGAGGACGCCGCCGCGCTGGCCGCACTTTCGCTGGTGTTCGCCCATCCCCTGCTGGCCCTGGCGCTGCTGCTTGGCGTATTGCTGAGCGTATTCGCAGTCGTGGGCTTGATGGCTAGAATGGTCTATCGAACTCTGCGCCGTGACCGGCCGCTTTCCTGAGAGGCATAATTGGTGTCCCAGGGAAATCGCCCCATGACTATCCACGACGGGTCCCAACCCGCCGATCGCCACGCCGCCTTTCTGCGCCAGGTCGCCGTCCGCACGGAGGTCATCAGCCGCCGGCTGGACCGCTTCCTGCAGACCGGTTGGGATATCAATGGCCTGTCCGTGATCTATTCCGATGCCTGCCGGCTTGGCGAAGGCAGCGCTGCGCATGGGCTGGACGAGATCGCCGAAGCCTTGCACGCGATTGCCGCGCTGCTCAAGGAGGCGCTGGAACACGAGCAGCTGCCGGACGTGGAGACCGGCGGCCGCCTGTGTGCGCTGGTGCAAACGCTGACCGAACTGGCGCCGCCGCCGGAAGTCGTTCCGGAAGCGCCAGCCCCCTCGCCGGCGACCCTGGCGGAAGAATTCGCAGTGCTTGCTCGGGCTGAAGCCGCCAAGGGAAAGCAAGCGGTCGCCACGATCATTCACGAATCCGACGACGCCTGGAGCGACGCGGTCGCCTTGTTCGGCAAGGCGCCGGACCGGAGCCCCGAACCGCCGCGTCCAGCGCGCGCCGCGCCGATCAGCCGCGCGGGCCCGCTCACGTCCAGCGCGCCGCCGAGCCCAGCACCGGCGGAGGCGCCCGCGCCCGCCGCCACCCCTGCGCGCGCGCCGGCGGCCCCGGTCGAAACGCACAAGCTGCTCGTGCCTTCGGATTTTCGCGTCTACCACCTCACCGCCCACGGCCCGCTGTCTCTGGAGCTCGACCAGCGTCTGGAAGCCCAAGGCCTGGAAATCGAGCTGCTCGAAGACGTCGACGAACTCAATGAATTGCTCAGCGCACTGCCGGCCGACCTGGTGCTGATTGATGCCACTTTCAGCGCACAGCTGGAAAATATCGGCTCGGCGGTGCGCCTGGCGCGCACGCGCAACAGCAAACAGCGCCTGCTGCTGATCGCCCTTGCCGACGCCGACGACATCACCCTGCGGCTGTCCGCCCGCCGCGCCGGAGTCGACGCGCTGATCGTGGACCCGCTCAGCGTCAACGACGTGCTCAAGCGGCTGCAGTTGCTGGTGGACCCCAAGCGGGAGGAAGCCTTCCGCGTCCTGATCGTGGAAGACGACCGCAGCCAGGCGCTGTTCGCCGAAGGCATCCTGCGCAACGCCGGCATGGATTCGCTGGTGGTGCTCGACGCGCTCGATGTCATGCCCGCACTCACGCAGTTCCGTCCCGATCTGGTCTTGATGGACTTGAACATGCCCGGCGCCAACGGCATCGAGCTGACCGCGCTGATCCGCGAACAGGAAGCCTTCATCCACACGCCGATCGTGTTCCTGTCCGGCGAGAGCAGCGATGACTTGCAGTTCGATGCGATCGACGCCGGCGGCGATGATTTCCTGAGCAAACCAATCCGGCCGCGGCATTTGATTTCCGCCGTGCAGACGCGCGTTCGCCGCGCCCGCCAACAGGAAAGCCGCCGCATCAAACGTGCCGACAAGGATGCCGCCACTGGCCTGGTCTACCGCACCAGCACGCTCAAGCAGCTTGACGAATACCTGCACCACGGCCAACAAGCCGGTGGCCTGATTTTCGTCGAGGTGGAAAGCCTCGGTCCGCTGCGCGAGCGGATCGGCCTGACGGCACTGGAAGCCCTGCTTGGCGACGTCAGCCGATTGCTGACCAGTACCGTCGGCGACCTGCCGGTTACCCGGTTCAATGACGGCAGTTATCTGCTGCTCGATAGCGACCGCGACGAGATGGGCCTCGACGTGTTGGCCACGCACATTCGCCAGACCATCATGCAGACGGCGTTCCAGGCGCTGGGCCATCCCCTGCGACTGCGCCTGTCGCTCGGCGTGTGCGCGTTCAAACATGGCTTCGACGAAGCTGGCGCGATGATCAACGCGGTGGAGAAGGCCGCGCGCGAGGCACGCACCCATGAGCGCGGCGTCCGCCGTTTCGAACCGCCGCGCGTGGCCGAGGCGTTGCAGGAAGCCGCGCTGCTCTCGCAGGTTCGCGAAGCCATCGACCGCAACACTCTGGTCATGCTGTACCAGCCGGTCGTGGCGGTGGCCGGCAATGATGTATCGCAATACCAGGCCCTGCTGCGCCTGCGCGACAGCAACGGCAAGCTGCGACCGGCCGCTGAAATCATCCCGATGGCCGAACGCAGCAACATGATCGTCGAGATCGATCGTTGGGTGATGCTGCAGGCGCTTACCCTGATCAAGGATCGCCTGGCCCAGGGCCAGAACCTTCGCTTGTACGTGGCGCAGTCGCCATTGACCCTGGGCTCGCCCGGCCAGAGCGAGTGGCTGAAGGCCGAGATCGCCAAGGCCGGCGTGCCTGGTTCGTCGCTGGTGGTGGAGCTGCGACTCGAGGATGCCGCGATCCACGCCGCCACCGTTCGCCAGTTCTGCGACGCCATGGTTTCCGACAGCGTGCAATTTTGCCTCAGCCAGTTCGAGGCGGGCGCCGAAGCGGAAGAACTCGTTCACCAGATGCCGCTGAGCTACGTGAAGCTCGCGCGCAAGTACACCGTCGGCAGCCAGACGCCCAGCTTGCGCGATGAACTGAAAACGCTGATCACGCGCGCGCACCGCGCCGGACTGATGGTCATCGGCCATGGCGTGGAGGACGCCCAGGCCGCCGCCACCTTGTGGATGAGCGGCATTGATTTCATTCAGGGCAACCTGGTCCAGCAAGCCGACCAGGGCGTGAATTTCGATTTCAACCAGGCGGTGCTGTGAGTGAAACCATTCAAGGCCAGTGATTTCCTGATTGCGCGGTGGCTGGCCATTGCCGGCGCCGCCGGTGCGGCCATTGCCGAAGCTTTCGCGTTCTTCTCCGAAAATGCCTATTGGAATACCGCTGGCTTCGTTGCCGCCTTGCTGGCGGTCGCGGCGATTGCCAGCCTTTGGCGCGCGGTGAGCGCTCGCAACGAAGCCCTGGTCGAAGTTGTAAATGGCTCAGCCGAACAGCAGCAAGTCTTGCAGGCCCTGCATACCGAGCTGGAGATCCATCGCAACCTCGAGCGTGAACTGGTCGAAGCCAAGCAGACGGCGGAATCGGCGGTGATGGCGAAAGGCGAGTTCCTGGCGACGATGAGCCACGAAATTCGCACGCCGCTGAACGGCATCATCCCGATGCTCGACCTGCTGATGAATTCCAGGTTGCCGCCGGACCAGCACGAGTTCCTGCGCACCGCCTACACCTCGTCGCGGCAGATGCTGCGCATCGTCGACGACATCCTGGACTACTCCAAGCTGGAGGCCAACAAGCTGCAGCTGGAATCGACCAGCTTCAATCTGCGTGACCTGCTCGACTCGATCATCCGGCTAATGGAAAAGCCCGCCGAAGCCAAGGGCCTGCGCCTGAGCCTGCAGCTCGACCCGGGCGTGCGGCTGGCCTTGCGTGGCGACCCCGTGCGCATGCGCCAGATCCTGACCAACCTGATCAGCAATGCGCTCAAATTCACTGAGCGCGGCTCCATCACCCTGGTCGTCTCGCGCAAGGGCGAAACACGAACGCAGCACGAATTGCGTTTCGAAGTGCGCGACACCGGCATCGGCATCAGCGCGGACAACGCCAAGGATTTGTTCCGCGCCTTCGCCCAGGCCGACGCCTCGACCACCCGACTGTACGGCGGCACCGGGCTCGGCCTGGTGATCTGCAAACGCATCGTCGACCTGATGGGCGGAACGATTGGCGTGGATTCCGAAATCGGCAAGGGCGCAACGTTCTGGTTCGAGATTCCGCTGCTCAAGGCGGTCGGCGACATCCAGGGTCAGCGCGCCGACCTCAATGGCAGCCGAATCCTGCTGCTGAGCAACGACCTGGGGCTGCGGCAACGGTTGCAGAAGGCAACGCCTTCCTGGGGCGCGCAGCTGACCAGCAGCGAGAACACGCAAGATACGCTGGCGCGTTTGCGCGCGGCGATGGCGCGTGGCCCAACCTGGGCGTTCGATCTGCTGCTGGTCGATCTGAACAGCGTGCGCAGCACCGCGATCGCCCTGCACCGCAACCTGCAACGTTCGGCAGAGTTCGAAGGCTTGCCGGTGGTCTATCTCAAGGGCCAGGAGTCGCCACCACCGGAGCTGAGCGACGGCCAGCAAGTACTGATCCTGTCGCGGACCATGGGCTCGCCGGAAATGCGCACGGCCGTCAGCACCTTTATCGCCACGCCACCGGCCGCACGCCACAGCCCGAGCCTGGTGCCGGAATCGTTTGCCGGAGAACCTGCCAACGCCGACAGCAACCACGAAGCCACGCCAGACGCCGGCGCACTGCGCGGCAAGGTGCTGCTGGTGGAGGACAATCCGATCAACCAGAAGGTCGCGCAAAGCCTGATCAAGATGCTTGGCCTGTCGTGCGACACCGTGGAGAACGGCGAGTTGGCATTGCAGCGCATGGCCGCCGGCGACCTGGACCTGGTGTTGATGGATTGCCAGATGCCGGTCAAGGACGGGTACACCGCCACGCGCGAGTGGCGTCTATTGGAAAGCGCCCGTAGCCTCGCGCCGCTGCCGATCATCGCAATGACCGCCAACGCGATGGCCGGCGACCGCTTGAAGTGCCTCGACGCTGGCATGGACGATTACCTGTCCAAACCGGTTGATCGCCGCTTGCTGGAAAGCTGCCTTGCCCTCTGGCTGCAACGTTCGCCACTGAAGGCCGGCGGTCCGCGCGCGGTTGCTGCACCGGCGATGACAAACGAGGAAACCGACGCGGGTGACTACAGTGTCGCCCCGGTGGCTACCCTGCCATCGGCCGCGCGGGTCGCAACGTCGACGGCCATGGCGGCGCCCTACGCCGAGGCGGACAGCACCACCGTGGCCGAGCCACCGCCTGCGATGCTCCAGGCGGCCACGCCGGTGGCGACTCCGGCGACGGAGTCAACCGTCGACGCAACGGCGGGAATGGAAGTCTCGGCGCCGGTTCTGGAGATGGAAGTCGTCGAAGAATTGCGCGCCATCATGGGCTCCGAATACCAGGGTCTGGTCAAGCTGTTCTTCGAAGACGCGCCCTTGCACATTCAACGCCTGCAGGCGGCGGTGCGGGCCAACGACATCGCCGCCATGGTGGCGCCGGCGCACACGCTGAAGTCTTCGAGCGCCAACCTGGGCGCGCTGGCGCTTTCCAATGCCGCCAAGCGCATCGAGCTCGGCGCGCGCACCGAATCACTGGGCAAGCCAGCGCTGGCCGTATTGATGCTGGAAAACGAATTTCGCCGCGCCAAGGCGGCGTTGCTGACCTTGGGCAACGCCTGAAAACTCAGCTGCCCAGTTTCGTCTGCAGGTACGGGCCTTCGCCAAGCCGGGCAATCAGGTCGAGCTGCGTTTCCAGCCAGTCGATGTGTTCCTCTTCCGATTCCAGGATGTGCTCGAACAATTCACGGGATACGTAATCGCCCACCAGCTCGGCGTGCACGATCGCGACCTTCAGGTCGGGCACGGCCTGCATCTCCAGCTTGAGGTCACACTCCAGCACTTCCTTCGGCGATTCGCCGACGAAAAGTTTTCCCAGGTTTTGCAGGTTCGGCAGGCCTTCGAGAAACAGGATGCGTTCGATCAGCCGATCGGCATGCTTCATCTCGTCGATCGATTCCTTGTGCTCGTGCTCGGCGAGTTCTTTCAGGCCCCAGTTCTTGAACATCCTGGAATGCAGGAAATACTGGTTGATCGCGATCAACTCGTTGTAAAGCGCCTTGTTGAGATGCTCGATCACCTTGCTATCGCCTTTCATGGCCGGACTCCCTGGTTGCAAGCGTGCACTCTAACGCAACCCGATTCCGCCAAGCGACCAATGGAAGGAGGCCGCTTCGGCATCCTGCCTCACGCGGCACTCGCTCATCCATGTGCTTCGCGGCTTCAGCCGCGATTCCCACCCCGCCCCACTCAAGCCGCGCGCAACACCCGCAACGGCAACACACGCTCGGCACGGGCCTCATCCAGGATTTCCGCCGCCAACGGCAGGCAGCTGCCACAACCCGAGCCCAGGCCGAAGCGCATGGTCAACTCGTGCGCTTCGCGACAGCCCTCATCCGCCGCACGGCGGATCTGGCTTTCGGTGACACCATGGCAAATGCAGACGTACATGCTTCGCGCTCGAATGAGAACGATTTGCATTTGACGCCAAACGAGAATGAATGTCAACAACCGTCCCGGGGCTAGCGGCCGCCCCGGCTGCGCAGGCGCCCCATCGATTCAGGCAGAGCCGGGACATCCTGCATTGAAATGGCGGCTTCCCCGGCGATAATGCGGGCAATTGGAGCCAAATGGTGCAAGGCACGGACGTACACCTCGCGCTTGAAGGGCACTACGTTTTCCACCGGATACCAGAAATCAACCCAACGCCAGCTGTCGAACTCGGGCTTGTCGGTCAGGTCCAGGCATAAATCGCTCTCCTGACCCTGCAGCCGCAGCAGAAACCAGACTTGCTTCTGACCGATGCAGGTCGGCCGCGAGCCGCGCCGCACGCAGCGTTGCGGCAGCCGATAGCGCAGCCAGCCTGGCGTCGCCCCAAGCACTTCGACGTGCTCGGGATTCAGCCCGGTCTCTTCACGCAACTCCCGGTACATGGCCTCCAACGGTGTTTCATCGGTATTCATGCCGCCTTGCGGAAATTGCCAGCCGTCCCGGTTGACCCTGCGGGCCCAGAACAGCTGACCATCCGTGCGCATGAGCACGATGCCCACATTGGGGCGATAACCGTCCGGATCGATCACGATCGGACTCCAAATTCATCACTGTCGAGAAGACTGCCACAGGCGAGACGAATTGAACAAGCGTCCTGTCGGTAGAATGAATGACGATGATCAGAGCGGGTCTGCTATTAACGGTGTTGGCGCTTGCGCTGGTCGCGTTGCTCGCGATCACCCGCCGCGCGCAACCGGCGGGCGCCGATTCCGTGGCCTCTGCCGACCCAGGCGCCGAGGCGCCCGGTTTGCAGCCGCAGCCGATCCATGAGCTTCGCAACCGCAACCTCGGCGGTGGCGACGAATACCTGGTCCGCAACCTGCTCGCCGGGCCGATCGAAGTTCGCTGCGCGCTCATCAAGGCGGAGAACGTAGCGAGCAATCCGCGCTTGCCGCGTCGGCTGGTCGTGCCCGCGCGGGCCGAATTCAAACTCACCGACTTGCGCAGCGTTGAACCGACCCTGCCCGCCATCGCGGAGATCGAATGCGGCGCCATGGTCGGCGATCCGAACGCGCCGGCGCCTGACGGCGTGTCCTACGCCATTCCTTTCTATCCGGGAACCAAGTTCACCGTGGACCAGGGCTTTGGTGGCGCGTACAGCCACCACGACCCGGAATCGCGCTACTCGCTTGACCTGGGCGTAGCGGAAGGCACGCCGGTAATTGCGGCGCGCGGCGGCGTCGTCATGCAGGTGGAAGAAGACTTCCGCGCGAGCGGCAACGATGCCCGGCGCTTCGGCGACCGCTCCAACTACGTGCGCGTGCTGCACGACGACGGCAGTCTGGCCCTGTACGCGCACCTGGCCCCGCGCACTATCCTGTTCAGGCCGGGCGACCGCATCCGCACTGGAAACTTCCTCGCCAAGTCCGGCAACACCGGTTTCAGCACCGGGCCGCACCTGCACTTCTCCGTCCAGAAGAACGCCGGTTTCGCGCTGCGCTCGATTCCCTTCGCCATGCCCGGCGTGGACACGTCCAATTGAAAATCGGGGCCCGCCCGGGTAGAATTCGCGGCCCGGAGAGGTTTCACGGGCTCGTGTGGCTATGTAGCTCAGCCGGTTAGAGCGCGGCACTCATAATGCTGAGGTCGGTGGTTCGAGTCCACCTATAGCCACCATTACCTGACGTCGGCGTGTGTGCCGGACTTCATCCCCCGCAATCAAGGCCCCGACCATGAAGCGTTCAAGAGCAAGACGGCGTGTATCACGCCTGCGTGGCAAGAAGTACAGCAGCCACGTAAGCGGCAAGTAAGGCAAAAAGACCCGCTGATGGCGGGTTTTTTTGTGCGCAGGTCTCTGGTTCGCGCCGAGACCTTTCGCAGCCTTCGCGTTCAAATTTGAAAAGATCCCGCTACCCGCGGGATCTTCTTGCAGGACTAGTTCGCGCATCGGCACCCGGGTGAGGATCGCGGTGTTTCGACCGGACGTCCGCGCCGCCCCGTCGTGCAGACAGGCCTATTTCGACCCCAACTCCATCCGCCAACCCAGCGCCAGCACACGCTCCTGCAGGAACTCGTGACCAAAACGCTGCCGGTATTCGACGAAGGCCGAGTGACCGTGGGTGAAGGTAAATACGCTGCTCAGCGCGACCTCGCCCCAACCCTTGTCGGGATCCTCGGTAGCAAAGGTGATCGGCGTGGCATTGGCGTCGCCAGCAAAACTCACCGATAGCGCACGCGACACGTTGGCGAATTCATGGCGCCAGCCGATGCGCAGCTGCGGCTGCCAAACCCCCCAGTTGGTCAAGACAGTGTGGCCCAGGCCCAGATCGACACGGCCGCGACGGGTGACGATTTCACGCGTCGGAACGTTCAGCGCCAAGCCCTCGCCACCGGATTCCGAGTAACTCTCCAGGCGCGTTTTCATCCAGTCGACCCCGACGCCGAGCTGCCATTGCCATGCACCGTGGGGCAAGGACCAGCTCAAACCCAGGCCGGACAAGGTGCGCGTGGAGTCGGGCGACGCCGTGGCCAGGGCGCTGACATTCGTGCCGCTGAGCAAGGTGAAGTCGATTGCACGGCGCAACTCATTGCTGCCGTCCAGGCGGCCGGCATAGCCATCGAGGCTAAGATTCGGCGCGACATTCCACGAGAAATAGCCAATCAGCCCGGTGTACCGGCCGCGGCTGGAACCGCCGGAATTGTCGTAATCCAGGGTTTCCTGGCTGTGGTTCAAGGCCGCGCCCAGCAGCCAGGCCGGGGTCGGCGCCCAATCGACGCCGGCGGTTGCCGACCAGGTGTCGCCGGAAAATGCGGCCTCGTTCGGACTGTCGTCGCGATCGAGTCGACCGACGTCGACACTGGCGAAAATGGAAACGTTGGCCGCGATCGATTCGCGAACCGTGCCGAGTTCCGCGGCGCCGTCGCGCGTGGAGCTGCGCCCCTGGCCCGGAATTTCATCGAGGAAGTTGCCGACCGCGGCATTGCTGCGGCTGCCGGGGCCGCCGGTGAATATCTCGGCGCAACGCTGCGACAGGTCCGAACCCGACGCGGCGCCGGCGCACAGGGCGGCCCAACTATCGGTCAGCGCGGCCTCCGGCGTCTGCGCCAACGCGGCGCCGGACAAGCTAGACAGTGTCAAAACGATGACCGGCCGCAGCATGCAGTTCCCCATGAAATGACCCGCGACGAGTCTATACCCGATGTCCGTCCGTCAACAAAAGGCGCCGGCCGGCGGGGCGAGGACCCGGACCGCTATAATCGCCGGCATGGATATCTTCAAGATCTTTCGCATCGAGGCCGCGCACCACCTGCCCAATGTTCCCGCCGGGCACAAGTGCGCGCGCTTGCACGGTCATTCGTTCGCGGTGGAACTGGTGGTCTCCGGCGAACCCGATGCCCACAGCGGTTGGGTCATGGATTTTTCCGAGATCAAGCAGGCGTTCCAACCGCTGTACGAGCAACTCGATCATCACTACTTGAACGAGATCGAGGGCCTGGAGAATCCGACCAGCGAACAACTGTCGATCTGGATCTGGACTCGGTTGAAGCCGACGCTGCCGCTGTTGTCGTGCGTGGTGGTGCATGAAACGTGTACGTCGGGGTGCCGGTATAGCGGGTGAGTTGGGCGGGGCATCGCGGCTGAAGCCGCGAAGCACATGGATGTGCGAGTGCCGCGTGAGGCAGGATGCCGAAGCGGCCTCCTGCAGGGGCATCGCGGCTAAAGCCGCTCCTACAAGGGCGCTGTTGGGTGCAGTTCGGGGGCGGGTTCGATGGCTTCGTGGGTGCGCGCTAGCAGTACGTAGACCACGGGCACTACGAACAGGGTGAGCAGCGTGCCGAAGCTCATGCCGCCGACGATCACCCAGCCGATCTGATGCCGCGCCTCGGCGCCCGCGCCGGCCGCAAACGCCAGCGGGATCGAGCCGAGCACCATCGCGCCGGTGGTCATCAGGATCGGACGCAAGCGCAGGCCGGCCGCTTCCATCGCCGCGTCCAGCTTGCTGCGTCCGCGCGCCTGCAACTGGTTGGCGAACTCCACGATCAGGATGCCGTGCTTGGAAATCAAACCGACCAGCGTGACCACGCCGATCTGCGTATAGATATTCCAGGAGCCGACGCTGCTCCACAGGTGCATGCCAGCGCCGACGTTGAGCAGCACTAGGCACAGGAACGCGCCGAACACCGCCAGCGGCACCGACACCAGGATCACGAACGGATCGACGAAGCTCTCGAACTGCGCGGCCAGCACCAGGTAGATGAAGGCCAGCGCCAGCGCCAGCATCACGAATGCGTTGGAACCGGACTCGCGGAACTCGCGCGACTGCCCGGACAGATCGTACTGGGCGCCGGGCGCCACTTCCTGCAATGCCTGCTCCATCCACTTCAGCGCCTCGCCCTGCGAGTAACCCGGCGCCAGTCCCATGCCGATCGTGGCCGAACGCAGTTTGTTGAAGTGGTTGAGCTCCTTGGCCGCAACCGTCTCGCGCACCGAGGCCAGGTTGGCCAGCTGCACCATGCTGCCGTCGCCGGCGCGCACGAAGATGTTCGACAGGTCCTCCGGCGTGCGCCGGGCGTCGTCGGCGATCTGCACGATCACATCGTATTGCTCGGAACCCTTCTTGAAGCGCGTCACCTGGCGCCCGCCGAGCATCGTTTCCAGCGTGCGGCCGACCGTGGTGACGTTGCTGCCGACCGTAGCGATCTTGTCGCGATTGAGTTCGATGCGCAGCTCGGGCTTGTTGAGCTTGAGATCGGAATCCGGATTGGTCAGCTGCGGATTCTCGGCGATCTTCTTCAGCATCTTCTGTACCAGCAGGTCGAGGTCGGCCCAGGTGCCGGTGGTTTGCACGACAAAGCTCACCGGCTGACCGAAGCCGCTCTGGCCGAGTGGCGGCGGCGTCACCGGGAAAGCCATCAGGCCGGTGATGCCCATGAACTGTGGAAACAGGCCGTTGGCCACGTCCTGCGCGGAGCGGTCGCGTTCGGACCAGTCCTTGAGCCCGACGAAACCAATCGCCGAAGTGACGCTGCCAAAACCCACGATCTCGAAGAAGCGATCCATCTCCGGCACCTGCCGGAATGCCGCCTCCATTTCCTTGGCGTACTTGTCGGTGTAGTCGATGGTCGAACCTTCCGGCGCCTGGCCGAAGCCGATCACCAGACCCTGGTCTTCGGCCGGCGCCAGTTCTTCGGGCAACTGCGTGTAAAGCACGAACACGCCGACCAGGACCAACATCGCGGAGCCGACAACCCACCAGCGATGACCGAGCACCCGGCGCAGGGTCCGCTTGTAGCCACTGTCCAGTGCGTGCAGCACGCGCTCGCCCGCTTCGTAGGAACGGCTGTGCCGCGTTTCATGGTGCAACAGGCGCGAACACATCATCGGCGACAACGTCAACGCCGTGAAGCCCGATACCAGCACCGCGCCGGCCAAGGTCAACGCGAACTCGATGAACAACTTGCCGCTGCGCCCGGTGGCGAACGCGAACGGGATGTACACCGCGGCCAGCGTCAGGCTCATCGCCACGATCGCAAAGCCAATTTCCTTGCTGCCCTTGAACGCCGCATCCATCGGCGACATGCCGTTTTCGACATTCCGGAAAATGTTCTCGAGCATGACGATGGCATCGTCGACCACCAGGCCGATCGCCAGCACCATCGCCAACAGGCTCAGCGTGTTGATGGTGAAGCCGAGCACGTACATGATCGTGAACGCGCCGATCAGCGACACCGGGATGGTGACCAGCGGGATCATCACCGCGCGCCAGTTGCGCAGAAACAGGAAGATCACCAGGACCACCAGCACCACCGCGATCGCCACGGTGACGTATACCTCGTGGATGGAGCGCTCGATGAAGATGGTCGAATCGTAGGCAATCTCCACCTTCATGCCTTCCGGCAGCGTGCGCGTAATCTCCGGCAGCAGCTTCTTCAGCGCGGCGGAAATTTCCAGCGGATTGGCCACCGCCTGCTTGACGATGCCGAGCGGGATCGCATTGTTGCCATTGAAACGTGCGCGGAAACGCGAGGAGTCGGCGCCCAGTTCGACCTTGGCGACGTCGCCAAGACGTACCAGGTAACCGTCGGCGCGCGACAGGATGATCTGTGCGAACTGCTCCGGCGTGCGCAGGTCGGTTTCCGAAAGCACGGTGAATTCGCGTTCGTGGCTCTCGACACGCCCGGCGGGGATTTCGATGTTCTGCGCACGCAATGCCGCCTCGACGTCCGCGGGCGTCAGCGCTACGGCGGCCAGCTGTTCCGGGTCCAGCCAGACGCGCATGGCATACCGATTGCCATACACCTGGGCCTGGGCGACGCCAGGCAGGTTTTGCACACGGTCCTTGACCACGCGCGTGGCGAAGTCGGCGATCTCGATCAGCGAATGCCGGTCGGAAGAAAACGCCAGGTAGATGATCGGTTGCGCATCGGCTTCCTGCTTCTGGACGATGGGCTCGTTGGCTTCTTCCGGCAAGGCGCCGCGCGCCTGGGCGACACGATCGCGGACATCGGAGGCCGCGGCATCGGCATCGCGATCCAGCCGGAAGCGCACCGTGACCTGGCTCGACTCGGCGCGACTGACCGACTGGATGAAGTCGATGCCCTCGATCCCCGACAGTGCGTCTTCGATCGGCTTGGTGATCTGCGACTCGATCACCTGCGCGTTGGCGCCCGGGTAACCGGTGGCGACGGTCACCACCGGCACGTCGACGTTCGGAATCAGGCGCACCGCCAGCCGGTCGTAGCAGATTGCTCCGACCAGCAGGATCAGCAGGTTCATCACGATCGCCAGTACCGGGCGACGAATGGAAAGCGTGGAAAGGACCATGGGTTTTCTTCCGTTCTCAGGCCCGATCAGTCAGCGGCCGGCGGGCTCGACGACCCGGGCGCCTTCGGCGCGGCCGTGGCTGGTGGTGCAGCGGCGGGCGGTTTAGCGACGACCTTGGCTCCGTCGAACAATTTCAGTTGCCCGGCCACCACGATTTCATCGCCGGCCTTCAGGCCGCTGGTCACCTCGACCAGGCCAGGCTGACGTCCACCGAGGGTGACCGGCACCAGTTTCGCGGTGCCATCGACCACCAGGTACACCATTTTCTGCTCGCCGCTCGGCCAGATGGCCTGTTCCGGAACCATCAGCGCGCGCCCGTGGTTGGTCAGGTCGATGCGTACGCGCGCCGACATGCCCGGGCGCAATTTCTGATCCGGGTTGTCCAGGCGCGCGCGCAAGCTGACGCTGCGCCCGCCGGCCTCGACGGTCGGCGCGATCGCCACCACGGTCGCGGAAAATACCTGGTCGGGAAACGAGGCGACGCCAAAATCGACATTCTGTCCGACCGCCAGACTGGAGAGCACCACTTCGGGTGCGCGCAGATCCAGTTCGATCGGGTCCAGCCGCACCAGGTCGACCAGTATCTGCCCGGCCTCGACATAATCGCCGACGCTGACTTCCCGCAAGCCGGTGACGCCACCGAAGGGGGCGCGGATCTGCGTCTTCTCCAGACGCGTGCGCGCCGACGCGGCGCGCGCCTGATTGACCGCCAGCTCCGCCTGCGTGGTGTCCAGGTCGGCGCGGGCGATGAGTTGCTTGCCGGCCAATTCCTTTGCCCGCAGATAAGCCCGATTGGTGTTCTGCAGGTTGGCGTTGGCCTCGTTCAGATCGGCGCGGGTCAGGGCGTCATCGAGCGTGAACAACAGACCGCCCTCGGCCACTTTCTCACCCTCGCTGAAATGGATCTTCTCGATCCGGCCGGCGATTTCCGGCCGCACCGAAATGGATTCATCGGCGCGCAGGCTGCCGATGGTCTCGAACTGGTTGGGCCGGTCGCGCAATTGCACGCGCGCGGTTTCGACCATCGTGGGCGGCATGCCGCCGCCCGGCGGGCCACCGGCCGCCTTCGCGTCAGGTTCGGCCGCGAAGAAAAAACGGTAGCCGAGGAACGCCAGGAGCAGCACTCCGGCTGCCACGAACAAGGGGACGAAACGGCGCATACGGTAAGCCTCGGGCACGCGGGGGCGGAGGGGACTTCATTACCACACTGGTCAGTATAGCTTCGCGAAGCTGCGGCCGACCCTGTCGAAAGTCCTGTCAGCCCAGTTCGTGCAAACGCAAATACACGGCGAAGCTGGCCGCGTCGCGATGGGCGTCATGCGGCAGGAAGCCCAGGCACGGCGCTTGCAGCGTTCGCCGCAGCAGCGCCGAATATTCTTCGGAATACTCCATGTTGGGCTCCACGGCGTTGCCAATCCATCCGGCCAGGTGCAAGCCATCGGCGCGAATGGCGCGTTCGGTCAGCCGCGCGTGATTCAGGCATCCGAGTTTCAGGCCGACCACCAGAATCACCGGCGTCCGCAACGCCGCGGCAAGCCGGGCTTGTTCAAGCTCATCGGCCAATGGCGCCAACCAGCCACCGACGCCTTCCACCACCACCACGTCAGCGGTCTCCTGCAAGGCCGTGTAGGCGGCGAGGATCGGCGGCAACGCTACTTGCATGCCGGCGGCGGCAGCCGCGATTTGCGGCGCGGTCGCTGCCGGCAGCGCGAAGGGATTGACCAGGTCGTATGCCGGCGATGGTTGGCTTGCCGCCTGCAAGGCCTGCGCGTCCGCGTTGCGCCAACCTTGTCCGGTGGCCACGCAGCCGCTGGCGACCGGCTTCATGCCGACTGCGGTCCGGCCATCGGCGCGCAGCGCGTGCAACAAGGCCACGCTGACCTGCGTCTTGCCGACCGCGGTGTCGGTACCGGTGACGTAATAGCCAATGCTCACGCCCGTCCCTCCAGATAGTTGCCAGCGGATGGTCACGACAAGCGTGACCGGGCTCTCATGGGCGAAAGCTTAGCAGCGTCGCCCGCTGCTACACTGGCACTCCCCCGTGGAGGCGCCATGTTCCAGACGGCCACCCTTGAAGGTTCGAAGACCGAGCAGTACGCCGAACTCGCCGAACAGGCGCGCGGCCTGCTCGCCGGCGAGCGCGATCGCGTCGCCAACGCAGCCAATCTTTCAGCCCTGGTGTTTCATGCCTTGCCGGATCTGAATTGGGTCGGCTTCTATTTCTACGACGGCAAGGAACTGGTGGTCGGCCCCTTCCAGGGACATCCGGCGTGCGTGCGCATCGCGCTGGGCAAGGGCGTGTGCGGCACCGCGGCGATGACGCGGCAGACGCAGCGCATCGCCGATGTCGACGCCTTTCCCGGCCATATCCCCTGCGATTCGGCATCACGTTCCGAGCTGGTGGTGCCCTTGTTTTCCGGCGACACCCTGGTCGGCGTGTTCGACCTCGACAGCCCGATCCTCGCGCGCTTCGATCACGATGACCAGCAGGGCCTGGAAACGATCGCCGGCATCTTCATGGAGTCGCTGCGGTGAGCGAGAAACTGCGCAACATCGGTCCCAAGAGCATGGCCTGGCTGCGTCAGACTGGCGTGCGCACGCTCGATGACCTGAAGGCGGTCGGCGCCCTGTCGGCATTCGTGCGGGTCAAGCGCGCCGGCTTCAAACCGAGCCTGAATTTGTTGTATGCGCTCGAAGGCGCGATCATGGATTGTCACTGGCAGGAAATTCCCGAGGCGCGCCGCAGCGAACTGATTATCGCCGCCGATGCCGCCGTCGCCCTGCTACCGCAACCCAAAGGCCGGCGCATGCCAGTGGCCGGCCCAGTCACCACCACCCACACCGAAGAAGAAGACACCGCCCTGCCCGACCCCGACCACTTCGGCCTCGACGACCCCAGCTAATTATGTGTGTGTAGGAGCGGCTTCAGCCGCGATCTCTCCGCCACACAACACCCTCAACCCCCACCCGCTCCTCCCCACTCCCCACCCGCACCGCCGCCAATATCCCGCGCAGCAACGCCGTCGGCGACGGCGGACATCCCGGCACCGTGACATCCACCGGAATCACGTTCGCAACGCGCCCAAGACTGGCGTAGCTCTCGCCGAACACGCCGCCGCAACCGGCACAATCACCCACCGCGATCACGAACTTCGGATCCGGCATGGCCGCGTAGGTGCGCTGCAACGCTTCCCGCATGTTGCGCGTCACCGGTCCGGTCACCAACAGCGCGTCGGCGTGGCGCGGACTGGCCACGAACTTGATGCCCAGGCCTTCCAGGTTGTAGTACGGATTGCCGAGCGCGTGGATCTCCAGCTCGCAACCATTGCACGAACCGGCGTCGACATGACGCAGGCACAGCGCGCGACCGAATACCCGCTGGATGTCGGCGTGCAACGCGCCGTCGATCATCGCCGGATCGCCCGGCGGCGGCGGCTGGCTGACCAGGCCGACGCGGAAAATCTGTCGAAGCATTTGCCACATGGCGCTTCCTCCTAGAGGTCGTGGCCGCTGTAGGACAAGTTGAAAGACTTGTTGATCAACGGGAAGTCGGGAACGATGTTGTCGATGATCGCGTATTCCAGCGCCGGCCAGTTGTGCCACGACGGATCATGCGGATGACAGCGCAGCAGGCGGCCGTCCGCGGCCACGCGCAACCCGACCAGCACCGGGCCGCGCCAGCCTTCCACCGCGCCGATCGCCAACGCGTCGGCGCGCACCGCGCCCAGGGGTTCGCGAATCGACCCTTGCGGCAATGACGCCAGCAGTTCGCGACACAACCGCAAGGTTTCGAATACTTCATCGAAACGCACCGCCACCCGCGCGGCGACGTCGCCTTGCGCACGCACGATTGGCGTGACCTCCACGTCGTCGTAGGGCGCTATCCGGAAGGTGGCGCGCCAGTCCTGGGCCTGGCCGCTGGCCCGCGCGCCAAGGCCGACTATCCCCAGGTGCTGCGCCAACTCCGGCGTGACCCGGCCGGCGCCCATGAAGCGATCCTGCAGGCCGGCATGGTTGTCGTAGATGTCGCGCAGCACACGCACTTCGGACTCCAGCTTCGCCATCGACTCCAGCAACAGGCGCGGCGCATCGGCCGACAGATCGTCGTGCACGCCGCCCGGCACGACGGCATCCATCGGATAGCGCGCCGCCCACACGCGTTCATTGACCCGCAGCAGGTCTTCCTTGAGTCGCGAGAACTGCGCCAGGCCGAATGCGAGACCGGCGTCATTACCGATGGCGCCGAGGTCGCCGAGGTGATTGGCCAGGCGCTCGCGTTCAAGCAGCAAGGCGCGCAGCGCCAGCGCACGCGCAGGCACGCGCGTCGCGGTCGCCGCTTCCGCGGCCATGCAGTAAGCCCAGGCAAATGCCACCGCCGAATCACCGGAAACGCGAGCGGCCAGGCGGCTGCCATCGGCAAGCGCCATGCCTTCAAAGCGCTTCTCGATGCCCTTGTGCACATAGCCCAGCCGTGCTTCCAGGCGCAGCACTTTCTCGCCGACCACCGAAAACCGGAAGTGCCCGGGCTCGATCGTTCCCGCGTGCACCGGGCCGACGGCGATCTCGTGCACGCCGTCGCCTTCCACGCGCACGAACCGATAAGGCTCGGCAGCCGCCGGCGCCAGCAACGGGCTCACCGGACCGACACGCAATGGAAAACAGTTGGCCGGCCAGGCCATGTGCCGCAGCCAGGGTCGATCGTCCGCACCCAGCGCGCGCATGCCGAGCAGGTCGTTGGTGGCCCGCTGCAGCCGCGCCGCACTCGGAAAAATTTCGCTCAGGTCCGGATAGACGGGCGAGATGGGCAACAAGACCTGTTCGACGACCAGCAGTTGGGCGGCCGCCTCAAGCACCACGCAAAGCAACAGCGCGCCACCGGAATCCTGGCCGTCCTCGCCCCAGAGGCTGACCAGGCGTCCGCTATCGGCGCGCACGCGTCGGCATAAGGCCACCAGTTGCGCCGGGGTCACCACCGCGTGCAACGCCGGCAGCGCACCGGGCATCGGCTTCCAGGCGATTTCCAGATCGTCGTAGGGCATGGCTGGCATCATCCGATCAAGGCCGCGGCAAGGCGGTACCAGTTGGCCAGCGCCGGTGGAATGAACACGCCCAGCACCAACACCAGCGCCAGGTGCGCAAATACCGGGACCAGCGCGGGCGGATGTGGCAGCGGCGCAAGTTGCGTCTCGCCGAACACCATTGACTGCACACGGCGGAAAATCGCGGCGAAGGCGACGCCCAAGGCCAGCAACAGGATCGGCGTCGCCCACGGCTGCTCGCGCATTGCCGTGGTGATGATCAGGAACTCGCTGGTGAACACGCCGAACGGCGGCATGCCCAGGATCGCCAGCGTGCCGATCATCAGACCCCAGCCAACCGTCGGACTGATCACGATCAGGCCGCGGATATCGTCCATGACTTGCGTCCCGGCTTTCTGGCAGGCATGACCGACCGCGAAGAAGATGGCCGACTTGGTCAGCGAGTGCACGGTCATGTGCAGCAGCGCAGCGAAATTCGCCACCGGACCGCCCATGCCGAAGGCGAAGGTGACGATGCCCATGTGCTCGATCGAGGAATAGCCGAACAGGCGCTTGATGTCGCGTTGCCGCCACAGGAAGAACGCGGCCAGCAGCACCGACAACAGACCGAAGCCCATCATCAGGTTGCCAGCCAGGCCCGAGTGCGTCGCGCCTTCCACCAGAATCTTGCAACGTACCACCGCATACAGCGCCACGTTGAGCAGCAGCCCGGACAACACGGCAGAGATCGGCGTCGGACCTTCCGCATGCGCGTCCGGCAACCAGTTATGCAAAGGCGCCAGGCCAACCTTGGTACCGTAGCCGACCAGCAGGAACACGAAGGCGAGGGCGAGCACGGTCGGCTCCAACTGGCCCTTCACCGCATTCAAGTGCGTCCACAACAACGCCGTGGAGCCCTCGGCGCCGAGCACTTTCTCGGCGGCCAGGTACAGCAGAATCGTGCCGAACAACGCCTGCGCGATGCCGACGCCGCACAGGATGAAGTACTTCCAGGCCGCCTCAATGCTTGCCGCCGTCCGATACAGCGACACCAGCAGGACGGTTGTCAGCGTGGCTGCTTCCATCGCCACCCAGAGCAGGCCGAGGTTGTTGGTCAGCAAGGCCAGCAACATGGTGAACATGAATAGCTGGTACATGCTGTGATACAGGCGCAGGCGCCGGCTGTTGACCCGGCCGTGCGTCTCCTCGACACGCATGTACGGGCGCGAAAACATCGCCGTGGTCCAGCCGACGAAGGCGGTCAGCGCGACCAGGAACACATTGAACGGATCGACGAAGAATTGTTCGTGCCCCAGCAGCAGCGGCCCCTGCACCATCACCCTGCGCGTCAACGCCGCGCCGGCGAGAAAGGTGGCCAGGCTGAAGGCGACGTTGATTTCCGGCGCCAGCTTGCGCGCGCCGACCAGCGCCAGCACCAGGCTGCCGATCAGGGGAAGGCTGAGCAGGAACCAGAGCTCCATTCATTCCTCCTTGAGCTTTTCCAGATGCTTCAGGTCGAGGCTGTCGAACTGTTCGCGAATCTGGAAGAAGAAAACGCCAAGGATCATGGTGCCGACCAACACGTCCAGCGCCACGCCGAGCTCGACCACCATCGGCATGCCGTGGGTGGCGCTCATCGCCGCGAAGAACAAGCCGTTTTCCATGGCCAGGAATCCGATCACCTGGGTGACCGCCTTGCGCCGGGTGATCATCATCAGGAACGAGAGCATCACCACCGCCAGCGCAATTCCCAGCGTACTGCGAGCGACGCTGGTCGACAGTTCGGCAATCGGTTGCGACAGCGCAAACGAGAACACGACCAGCAGGATTCCGACCAGCATCGTGGTCGGAATGTTGAGCAGCGGCTCGGAGTCGAAGTGCACGTTCAAGCGGCGGATCAGGCGGTGCAGGATCCAGGGCAGCAGGATGACTTTCAGGAGCAGCGACAAACCGGCGGACACGTACAGATGCGGCTGGCCGGAGCTGTACGCCACGGCGGCCGTGGAGAAGCTGAGCACCAAGCCCTGCAGCGCAAACAGGTTGACCAGCGAAAGCACGCGTCGCTGCGACAACATCGCGAACGAGGTCAGCAGCAGCAATGCCGCGCCCAGATGTATCAACTGCGACGACCAAGGCAGGACCGGCATCGTCAGCTCCCGAGCAACTGGTGGACCAGCAGCCCGAGCACCGCCAGCAGGAAGGCCGTGGCCAGGAACTCGGGAGCGCGGAAGATGCGCAGCTTGGCGCTGAAGGTTTCGATCAGCGCCAGCGCAGCGCCGACCACGCCCAGCTTGATAACCGTCAGCGCCCAACCCAGCGTGATCGCCAGGCCGCCGTCCGCGGGCGCTGCCAGTCCCCAGGGCACGAACAGCGCCAGGCCGATCGCGGCATAGTTCAACAACTTGAGCGCGGCGCTCCATTCGATCAATGCCAGATGGCGGGCCGAGTATTCGAGCACCATCGCCTCATGGATCATGGTCAACTCAAGGTGCGTGGCCGGGTTGTCGATCGGAATGCGCGCGTTCTCGGCCAGCAGCACCATCACGAAAGCCACCGCCGCGAACGCCAGGCTGGGATAGATGGTCAATTCGCGGTGCGCCAGCACGTCGACGATCACCGGCAGCTGCGTGCTTTGCGACAGCAGCGAGGCGGTGAAGAACACCATCAGCAGCGCCGGCTCGGAAAGGAATCCGACAAACATCTCACGCCGCGCGCCAAGCGTGCCAAACGCGGTGCCGATATCCATGCCGGCCAGCGCGGCGAACACGCGGGCCACGGCGAACACACCGACCAACGCGATGGTGTCCGCCGAGGTCGCCAGCAAAGGGCCATTGCCGAGCACCGGAATAATGGCGGCGGCGAGCGCCATCGCGCCGAACTGCACATACGGCGAGGCGCGGAAAATCGGCGACGCGGAGTGCGCGATGATCGCGTCCTTGTTGAACAACTTACGCAAGGTTCGGTACGGCTGCAACACGCCGGCGCCGCGACGGTTCTGCAACCACGCGCGGCACTGGTCGACCCAGCCCACCAGCAAGGGCGCCAGGGCAATCGTCAGCGCCGTCTGCAGCAAGGCGAGAAGGGTCGGGCCGAGCGTCATAGCACGAACGCCAAGAGCACCAGCAGCGTGCCGAAACTGTAGATCAGGTAGATCGAGATGCGTCCCTGCTGCAGCACGCTCACCCAACCCGCACCCGCTTCGACCGCGCGAATAATCGGCCGATACAGCCAATCCCACCAGCGATCGTCCAGGCTCAGCGCGTACTTGGGCGCCAGGTCCGAGGGCTTGGGTACCTGGCGATGGATGCGGAAGACAGGTCCGAAGATGTGCCGGATCGGCTGCCCGAAGCCTTCCGCCGTGTCCTGCATGCGCGAGGTTTGCTCCGGGAATCCGCAGTCCCAGGGCGCGCTGCGCCGGACGCGACCGTGGTAGAGCCGGCGCACGAGCACGAAGATCAGACTGATGGTGAGCGCGATGCCGAAGCCAAAAGCGAGCGGACTATACGAAGCGCGCTCGGCAGCCAGCGGCACGACCGTCCACCAGGAGGCGGATTGATCGACGAACGTCGCACCCAGCAGTTGCTCGTTGACCCGGTCCAGGGCACGCAACACGATGGCCGGAAACAGCCCAAGGCACAGGCAAAGCAGGGCCAACCACGTCAGGCCGATGCGCTCGAGCACGCTGGCGTCATGCGCTTCGGCCAGGCTTGGCTCCCGTGACCGGCCGAGAAAAATCACGCCATAGAACTTGACCAGCACATAGGCCGCCAATGCTACCGTCAACGCAAACGCCGCGGCGCTCAAAGGCACCAGCATGTTGATCAAGGCGTGCGGCAAGGTCGGCGTCAGCAGGTAGGACTGCAGCAGCATCCACTCCGACACGAAGCCGTTCAGCGGCGGCAAGCCGGCCATGGCCAGCGTGCCGATCAAGGCCAGGCCCGCGACCCACGGCATGCGATGGATCAAGCCGCCGAGTTTGCCCAGGCTGCGCTGTCCGGTCGCATGCAGAACCGAGCCGGTGGCCAGGAACAACAGGCTCTTGAATTGCGCGTGATTGAGGCAGTGATACAAAGCCGCGGCCAATGCGACGGCGGACAGCTTGTCCATCGCCATGCTGTGGTAAATCAGGGCCAGGCCCAGGCCGCTGAAGATAATGCCGATGTTCTCGATCGACGAGTACGCCAGCAGTCGCTTCATGTCGGTTTGCACCGCGGCGAAAATGGCGCCGAACAATCCAGTGACGGCGGCAATCGCCAGCACCGCGGCACCCCAAAACAACTGCGTGTTCGGCAGCAGGTCGAAACTCACGCGCACGAAGCCGTAGATCGCCGTCTTCAGCATCACGCCGCTCATCAACGCCGACACCGGCGAGGGTGCGGCGGGATGCGCTTCCGGCAGCCAGACATGCATCGGCACCAACCCGGCCTTGGCGCCGAAGCCGAACAGCGCCAGGCCGAAGGCGACGCTGGCCCAGGCGGGAGACAGCTGCGCCGACCGCATCGCGTCGAACGTGAAATGCCAGGAGCCGCCCTGCAACACGCCGAAACACAGCAGCAGGCCGATGGCGCCGACATGGGCAAGCAGCAGATACAGAAACCCCGCGCTGCGAATCTCCGGCACCCGGTGCTGAGTGGTGACCAGGAAATACGAGGTCAGCGCCATGGTTTCCCAGGCCACCATGAAAGTGAATGCATCGTCGGCCAGCACCACCATCGACATGCTCGCCAGGAACACGTGGTATTGCAGACAGAGCAGCCCGGGCGCGGTGCCCTCGCCAGCTCGGAAATAGCCGGCCGCGTAGATCGATACGCCGGAGACGGCCGAGCCGATCAGGGTCAGGAAAAAGGCGGCCAGCGGATCCAGGCGCAGGTGCATCGGCAGGTCGGGCAGACCCAGGGGCAGGATGCGGGTTTCGGCTGGCGCAAACAGCGCGATCGCGGCCACCACGGCCAGCGCCAGACCGGCCAGGGCACCCAGCGGAAACAGGGTGCGCCCCACGTAGGCCAGGGCGCGCGGCGCCGCCATGCCGGCCGCGGTGGCAGGGGGGCAAGTGTTGGGCGAGCAGGCG
>Ga0209211_10000720_pt1 | contig 66232 bp, 71 predicted proteins | sample RifGroA2_FD_183992 | JGI IMG/M metagenome (GOLD analysis project Ga0209211, IMG submission 183992) | Groundwater microbial communities from Rifle, Colorado, USA - Groundwater A2 (SPAdes) (version 2) | ecosystem: Environmental > Aquatic > Deep subsurface > Groundwater | place: Rifle, Colorado... | reverse complement strand
TTTCTGTGAATTTACTGTGCACATCTGCTCCGATATAATACGTAAGCATAAAGAGATCCTTTCACATAATTAAGGGTTTTTGGTGCCGCCAATTATACCTTAAGATGCCAGGCTCTTTATATCTTCACAATCTTACCCCGTTTAACAGTTATCGCGGCATGTAAAAATTGTCATATTTTTTGCAGAATTGGGAGATAATTGACTTGATGTGTTTGGAAAAACATGGCCTGATGCAATCAACATAAACAATAAATTTGCAAAGGAAAACGAACGATGAAAATCAGAATCATAAAAGGAAAATACAAAGGTACATGCGGTAAAGTTGTCGGAGTCTACACGGATGGCCGCTACGACATAAACGTCACCAACAGAAAACAAAACCAGCCAAAACAGATGGTCGTCAAGATGACCATCTGTGAAGAAGTCAGATAGAAAAATAATTATTTTTTTTAAAGGACTATTACTATGGAAAAAGCAGACATTAAAATCAGCAGTATCTACGCCATGAAAATCGGCAAGAATACGGTGGGTATTCGCATTATGAGTCAAAACCCCGATGGCCATTGGGTCGGTGTCAACGTCAACACTAACAAAGAGGTCATTATTAAATCCGCCGACCGGCTCTGCGGCCTGTATCACGCCAAACGCGATAAGGCGACGCAGGGTGCAAAGAAAGACGCTGAGCCGAGTAATGACGCAACCTCTAAGAAAGAATGCACCGGTTCCAAACCTGGCGGTTTGAGTGCGGCTGTGCGCGTGCTTGAAGAAGCAAACGAACCGCTCAATTGCAAGAATATGGTCAATCTGATGTTGGGGAAAGGCTACTGGAAAACGAATGGCAAGGCTCCAGAGGTCACAATTTATTCTGCGATCGCGCGCGAAATAAAGGCAAAAGGCGACAACTCACGTTTCCGTAAAACCGAACGAGGTAAATTCATGCTCGCCAAGTAACGGAGCTTTTTGGGTTGCCCTCACGACTAGCCCGCCGTCAAACCTTGTACCTGCAATTCTGGAATTATTACGTGGATAGGCCAGCCGCATAAAGATGAAATATCTGATACGCCTGCTAAAAATACAGACAATTTCAGCCCTTTTATTTTGCACAAGTATAGCCGCCATGAGACCTTGCGACAGTCCATGATTTCTTTTTCGTACAAAAAGTAAAAAAATATTAAAAATATGTTGACTTTTAGTCAACATATGCCGATACTATACATATGATAGTCATTGGCAAGGATACGCTTACAGAATTCTATAAAAAACACAGTGATGCCAGATCACCGCTGCTTCGCTGGCTCAAAATCGTTGAAGATTGTACATGGAGTAGTTTTGCCGACTCAAAAAAAACGTTTGGTTCGGCTGATTTGTACGCTCAAGGTGGGCAGCATTATGTAATTTTCAATATCGGTGGCAACAAATATCGCCTTGTGACTGCGATCAATTTTAAAGGGCAAATTGTGGTAATAGAAGTGGTTATGGCGCATATGGAGTATAGTAAAAACAGGTGGAAAGGCAAATTATGAGTCTTGCAGCAAAAAAAATAAGGAATGATCAAACAATACCCGAAAAATGGCTTGGGCTTCAGGTCGAGCTTTGTCCACTCCGCCCACTCCATAATAAAAAGGAACATGACAAAGCGGTTAAAGCAGCATCACTGCTCGCATCGCAAAATGATCTGAATAAGGATCAGCAGGATTACCTCGAAAGTCTAAGCCTTGTCATAGAAAGTTATGAGCAAAAACATTTTGCCGCAGATACAAGCAATGTAACACCAATTGAAGTTGTTAAGTACCTGCTCGATGAAAACGGGATGAATGCCTCTGATTTGGGGAAATTATTTGGGGATCGCCCTTTAGGCTGGCGAATACTCAAGGGACAAAGAGAATTGAGTAAGACTCATATACGCATACTCTGTGGGCGTTTCAAAATCAGCCCGGCAGTTTTTTTCTGATTTAATTCTTACGGTTTTGTGCGGGCACTTGCCGCTGTTTGCAAATCACGTAGGGTCGAGGGCTGGCGCGGTAAGTCCGTTTCCAGCCCCCGCCGCTTCAAACGTAGCGTGCGGTTTTCCCGCACTACGCTTTCCTATATGCTTCTTGCCAAGTTTTATGTGGCCTATTACGCCGGAAGTGCTTTCGTCAATGGTTGTGGCCTGCGGACATGATAATCTTTGAACAGTCCCAGTTCCTCATATAACCATTTTCTACTCCACCTTTTCCAGCCAAAACCTGTACGTTGCCGGGTACGCATTAGTTGTCGTCGTACTTTCTTTTCTACCCAATCACAGATAAATGTAAAACATCTGCCTGAGTGTCCCCAAGCAAAGTAATTTACCCATCCGCGCAGTATCGGGTTTATGACTCCAATAACTTTCGCTATCGGCCGCGACCGTAATTTCAAAAACTTCTCTTTGAGTTTCCGCAATAGCTCCGTTCGCTTTTTGAGCATCGGTGTGCATTGCGGTCGCCAACCTCCCTTGCGGCTTTTAACTCTTCGTATATCAAAACCGAGAAATCCAAAAGCCTCATCGCGTGTAAGGTCAACTTGTCGAGTCTTTTCTTCATTACACTTGGAGTTTGGCAAACTCTTCTCTGAGTCGTTTGTTGACTGCTTTTACAATCCACTCATGTCGGGAGTATCCATCAATCAAGACCACGAGGTCATCCGCAAATCGAGTATACTCAAGGTGAGTGTATTTATCTTGCGTGACGGTTTTGGCTCGCTCAAGCATCTTGTCCACCTCATTGAGGTATATGTTGCTGAGCAAGGGTGAAATTACACCGCCCTGTGGTACACCTTTCTTGCCGCTTATTTTAAGCATCTGTTTCAGTAAACGCATTATGTCATTGTCATCTACACGTTTGGTCACCTTTTCCAACAGGATGTGGTGACGCACATTGTCGAAATAAGCGCGTAAATCAACGTCAATAACCCGCGTCTGCTTATACAGGATTGCCTTGTCTATACGGCTTAGTGCTTCATGAGCCGTTCGTTTAGGTCGATAGCCATAAGAGCCGGGCTGAAAGTCAGCCTCAAATATCGGCTCTAAGATAAGTTTGAGTGCCCCTTGAACTACACGGTCGCGTATAGTCGGTATTCCGAGAATGCGGAATTTCCCGTTACTTTTCGGAATTTCCTTCTTACGGTTTCGAGTAGGTCGATAGGTGCGACTGACAAGTTCTTCCTGAATCTGCTGAAGAAACCCTTTCACGCCAGCTTGTTCGATAGCTTCAAATGTTACGCCGTCTATTCCGGGCGCTCCATCATTCAGTTTTGCCATCGTGTACGCCGTCTGAAGAGTTTCCGTCTTGCAAATATGAACATACAATCCCCAGAAACGCCAGGCCGGTTCAGCCTTCGCCTTGACATATATTCTTCTTCTCAGGTCTTGCAAACTAATAGCCGGTTTTATCATACCGTCATTGCCTTCCTTTTTGTCGAAGAAATAACATACAGCAGGGTTCCTTCGCTCCACGAGAATTACCTCGCTTCATCGCTACTACTACCCATCCGCCACCCTCTCGCCTTCGGCTGCTTTCCCGTGCGTAGGTTATACAGCCTACCTTGCTCCGTTGATTTCTCATCGGGACGAGGAGGGTTTCGCCAGTTGCTTAGCCTGTCCTTGCCACCGTGCCGTCGCTGCCACCCCGTCGGAGGAAAAAGTCGCTACAGCCAATATGCAACATTCTCTGATGCCTTCGACAGCAAACTATCGTCTCGGCCTCCGAAGCCGTCCTTTTCGAGGTTACACCTACGTTCACACATATTACGGCCCGGTGACTCACTCACCATCCTTGCGATGGCTTTGTCAATGGGCTTCAGGTCATTTGGTTTCCCGCCTTCCTGCCATTCAAGTTAAAGGGCTTTGGCTTTTACCCTTGAGAGACTGTCTCTCTCTGGACACGCCAGCCTTAGCTGGTCGCACAGTTTGCCAGGACGCGAACACAAAACCATCATAGCTGTTTTGGCCTTTACTAAGATATCATAGCCATTACAATCTTCTGAATCGCAGCAGGGATTTTGTCAGACTGAGCACTTTTGGGAACTGCAACGAGTTCACGGCCTGTGTGAAGCAAACGTAACTAACTTTAAAAAAAGGAGTTATGAAAATACGCCCGAGGGGATTCGAACCTCTGACTTTCGGTTTAGGAAGCCTATCCTGCGGCCATAACTGCATTATTAACAGTATGTTATATGCGTGTAAAATAGCATTTGGGAATATCGGCTGGTCCGGCGAATCATTTTCACGCCGGTGTTCAAGAGGACTTTTTTTTAATTACATATTCTATGCTTATAAACTCCACAATTATCTATTTAAATGCTCCAGCCATCGATAATATAAATCTTTTAAGACTCAAGCAATTGTGCAGTAATTATAATGAAAATCTCTGCTTTTTCCGATATTTATAATAGATAAAGTTGATTTGATTAGAACATTCTCTGGACACTGCCGTATTTTAAAATTATGCTAATATCGAGTGTTCCTATGGAGTGAATATGAAATATGAATTATTGGCAGGTTTTTTAATGTTGGCTACTCTGTGCCAAACCTGTACCGCCGATGCTAATTTCCCCGACTCAAACAATCTTAAAACTCTTGATGACTATATAAACTTTGCCTCTTCTAATAGTGCTGAGCTGAAGGCTAAATTTGAAGAATGGCAGGCTGCTATTGAGCAAATTCCACAGGCCAAATCTTTAGATGACCCCATATTTACCTACAAAACCGAAGAGTTTTCCTCATCGAGACAGCCGGATATGCAAAAATACGGCATAGAACAGATGTTTCCATGGTTTGGAACACTTAAGCTTAGAGGCGATGTGGCATCAGCACAATCGAAGGCAGCTTATAAGGAATATGAGGCCGCCAGACTAAAAGTTTTCCAGCAGGTTAAATACGCCTTCTACGAGTATCTATATCTAAAAGAAGCAATTGATATTGCAGAAGAAAATCTGCAGTTGCTGAAGAATTTTGAAATCATTGCGAGGACAAATTATCAAACTTCCACAGCAAATCACCCAGATGTAATCCGTGCACAAATTGAGCTGGCCGAGCTTGAAAATGTTCTGACAAGTCTGCAAAAATTAAAAACGCCTACAACGGTAATGCTCAACGCATCCATGAACAGGCCGGTAGTTTTGCCGTTGGCTTGGCCGCAAAAACCGGCAATAACAAGCGTTGGCATTGAACAGTCAAAATTAATAGAGTTTGTTATAGATAATAATCCTCAAATACAAGGGATGAGCTGGGAGATTGAAGCGGCAAGAAGTAATGTTCAGCTTGCCAAGAAGAGGTTTTATCCGAATATCGGGGTCGGTTTTGAATATGTCGATAGAGCAGAGGTAGGTGAACGCGGGAGGACGCCTTTGTCGCTTATGTTCTCTGTAAATATCCCACTTTGGCAGGATAATTATAAGGCTGCCAAACGACAGGCAGAGGCAAATCTAAGTAAATCCGTTCAGCAGAAAATAAGTTTTCAGAATATCACCATATCACAGACTATGCAGGTGTTATATGATTATCAGGACGCACAAAGAAAATTTAAATTATACAGCGATGTTTTGATTCCTAAAGCACAGGAGCTTCTTTTAGCATCTGAAAGCGCTTATAAATCAGGAAAAGTTGATTTTCTTTCGCTTATTGATGCGCAAAGAACGCTGCTTAAATATCAACTCGACTATAACAGGGCATTAGCGGATAGCCAGCAAAAACTGGCTGAACTTGAAATGCTGGCAGGAACGGAACTGGCCGTAAAGTAAAACAAGGGAACAGTTATGACAAAACGTAAATTGGCAATAATAGTGGCTATCGCCGTTCTGTCGGGGTTTGTTTTGCGGGGCTGGATGGCCGGAGATAAAAACAATCGACAAACAGCAGTTGAAGAAAAACAGCAAGTCTGGACGTGCTCAATGCACCCGCAAATCCGTCAGCCAAAACCTGGCAAATGCCCCATCTGCTTTATGGACCTTATACCGGTCAATCTGGAACATACCGATTCGGCAGAAAGGCAAATCTCTTTTTCACCGCAGGCCGTCAAGCTAATGGAGGTGCAAACAACGCCGGTTGAACGCAAATTTGTTGAAGCACAGATATATATGGTTGGCAAAATTGACTACGATGAAACAAAAGTCAAACACATTACCGCATGGGCAGCAGGCAGAATAGACAGGTTGTATGTTGATTTTACCGGCATACAGGTCTCAAAAGGCGACCATATGGTTTATCTCTACAGCCCGGAACTCATCAGCGCACAGGCTGAACTGCTAAGTGCAATAGATGCCCAGAAAAAAATCAAGCCCGACAGCTCAGAATTAATTACACGCTCAACGCTTTTGACGCTTGAGGCGACAAAAGAGAAACTTAAATTGCTCGGATTAGAAGATACACAAATAGAAGACATTCAAAAAACCGAACAGCCCGCAGACCATATAACAATTTATGCACCTGTAGGCGGAATTGTTATTGAAAAAATGGTCAACGAAGGAATGTATATAGAAACCGGCACAAGAATTTATACGATTGCCGATTTATCCGAGGTTTGGGTAAAACTCGATGCTTATGAATCTGATTTGATATGGGTAAGATATGGTCAGGAAGTTGAATTTACCACTGAGGCTTATCCCGGCGAAAGTTTCAAAGGCAAAATAAGTTTTATATCTCCGACTCTCGATCCGCAAACCAGAACCTTCAAACTCAGAGTCAATGTAAAAAATCAGGACGAAAAACTCAAGCCTGAGATGTTTGTTCATGCCATCGTTAGGTCAGGTATCGCTATGAGCGGAATAGTAATGGATCCCAATATGGCCGGCAAGTGGATATGCCCAATGCACGCTTCGGTCGTTAAAGACGCCGCCGGCAAATGCGATATATGCGGAATGGATTTGGTAACGACCGAATCTCTCGGCTATGTCAGAGCGGATACTCCTAAAACAGCTCCTCTTGTAATACCGGTAACGGCACCGCTGATAACAGGCAAAAAAGCAGTTGTATATGTTCAATTGCCGGACGCGAATAAACCGACTTTTGAAGGCAGAGAAATTACGCTTGGACCGAGAGCTGGAGATTACTACATAGTTGAGAAAGGATTGGCACAGGGCGAGATTGTCGTTACGAACGGAAATTTCAAAATCGACGCATCACTTCAGATACAGGCTAAACCAAGTATGATGAGTCCGCAGGGTACGGAAAAACCAATGCCTGCTGGACATAAGCACTAACTTTATGAAAGGGATAGAAAATGAAAAATGGAATGAAATTTATTGCAGCGGTAGTATTAGTCGGCATCGTACTTCTGGCTGGCTGTCAAAAGAAAAGTGAACCTGTCGCCCCGTCTGCTCCGGCGATCGAAGCCAATGCGCCAACAGCAATGGTAATCGAACAGACGATTTGTCCGGTAATGGGCGGAGCAATCAACAAGGAAATTTTCGCAGAGTACCAGGGTAAAAAAGTTTATTTCTGCTGTCCCGAATGCAAAGGAAAGTTCGAGAAAGAGCCCGAAAAATATATCTCAGAACTGCCTCAATTTAAGAAATAACACAACAATAATATTGGTTCACAAAACGGTTTGCGTTTATGAATGAAATCAAGTACGAACAGACACCTGAACAGAAATCCGTTATCGGCAGGATACTGGGGTTCTGCATTTACAACAAATTGGTTGTAGGACTGATAACGCTTTTTATCATACTCTGGGGCGTTTATGTTGCTCCGTTTGATTGGGAGTTTAAGAATTTTCCCCGTAATCCTGTCTCTGTGGATGCCATTCCAGACATCGGCGAAAATCAGCAAATTGTTTTTACCGATTGGCCGGGACGCTCACCGCAGGATGTTGAAAATCAGATTACCTATCCGCTTACAACCGCCCTGATGGGTGTTGCCGATGTGAAAACCATCCGCAGCAATTCCATGTTCGGCTTTTCGTCCATTTACATTATTTTTAAGGAATTTTCAGCTTCCGAAAAACTGACGCAAGGCAAAAATTTTTACTGGACGCGCAGCAGGGTTTTGGAAAAACTGAACTCGCTGCCGGCAGGTACACTCCCTCAAGGCGTTCAGCCCATGCTCGGGCCGGACGCAACGGGGCTTGGGCAAATTTTCTGGTACACTCTCGAAGGACGAGACAATCAGGGAAATACCACAGCCGGCTGGACGCAGGAAGAACTGCGAACTATTCAGGATTGGCAGGTTAGATTAAAACTTCGCTCGGCATTCGGAGTTAGCGAAGTTGCTTCCATAGGCGGCTTTGTGCGGGAATACCAGATAGATGTTGACCCGGATGCGATGCGGGTATATGGCGTTATGCTTGAAGATATTTTTCAGGCTGTCAGGCAGTCAAACATCGATGTCGGCGCACAGACTATCGAAATAAACCGCGTTGAATATCTTATTCGCGGCATCGGCTTTGTCAAAAGCATCGGCGACATTGAAAACAGCGTCGTCAAGGTGAACAAAAATGTTCCTGTATTAGTTAAACACGTCGCCAAGGTTGTTATGGGGCCGCAGGTAAGGGTTGGCGCTCTGAATAAAAACGGTGCTGATGCCGTGGGCGGAGTGATAGTAGCGAGGTACGGCTCTAATCCGCTGGCTGTAATTAAAAACGTCAAAAAGAAAATCGCGGAACTGTCGCCTGCGTTACCCCAAAAGACGCTTGCTGACGGCACAACTTCTCAGGTGCAAATTGTGCCGTTCTATGACCGCACAGGCTTGATTTACGAAACACTCGGCACGCTCAACGACGCTATTTATCAGGAAGTTCTCGTTACGGCCATAGTAGTCATCATAATGTTAATGCACCTTCGCAGCAGTATTCTCATCAGTTCGGTAATGCCGCTGGCCGTTCTGGGCTGCTTCATAACAATGAAAATCTTCAACGTTGATGCCAACATTGTGTCTCTGTCCGGCATAGCCATAGCCGTAGGTACGATTGTCGATATGGGCATTGTAATATGCGAAAACATACTCCGGCACCTGGATGAAGATCCAGCAGATATGCCGCGAGCGGATGTAATCCATCGTGCCGCCGCTGAGGTCGGCAGTGCAATCGTATCAGCCGTTGCCTCGACCATTATCAGTTTCCTTCCAGTCTTTTTTATGACCGGCCCCGAAGGAAAATTGTTCAAACCACTGGCGTTCACAAAAACCTTCGCCCTTTTCGCATCAATTGTCATTGCCCTGACTATTATCCCGCCTATCGCCCATCTTATTTTCTTTCCAAAGAAAATCCGCAGCAGACATCTGCGAACGGTTTTTTACGCAGCTATTACGACAATAGGGCTGATTATTGGCTTTACTTTTAGTTGGCTGACAGGAATTGTGATTATAGTTTTTGCAGGGTATTTTCTGTTCAAAGACCTCATTCCGTCGCAGATTCAAAAAGCTGCGCCGTTTATGGCCAATGTCATCGTATTGCTGATTGTCGGACTGCTGCTCACGCTCGACTGGGAGCCGCTCGGACCACAAAAAGGACTGCTGCGAAATATCATATTTGTAAGCGGCCTTATCGGCGGCTTAATGGCTCTGGTTCTTTTGTATCAGCACTTTTACGCCCCCATTCTGCAATGGTGTCTGAAGCATAAGCTGCGGTTTCTATCTATTCCCGCAACACTGCTGTTGATGGGCATAATAATATGGCTGGGATTCGACAGGGTATTTGGCTTTGTGCCGCATTTTCTTCGCACAAACGCACTGTGGTCGGCTGTTTCGCATAAGTTTCCAGGATTGGGCAGGGAATTTATGCCGCCGTTAGATGAAGGCTCTTTTCTGTATATGCCTACTACTATGCCTCACGCGTCCATAGGCGAGGCTTTAGACATTCTGCAAAAACAGAACGCCTCTATAAGCAATGTCCCCGAAATAGATACAGTAGTCGGCAAAATCGGCAGAGTTGAATCCGCTCTCGACCCGGCACCGGTCGGAATGATTGAGACGGTTATTAACTATAAATCTGAATTTATAACCGATAAAGACGGTCGACGCGTCAATTTCTATTATGACGAAAAAATTGGAGAATTTACCCGCGATTCCAATGGCCGGCTCATCCCTGATTTGTCGGGCCGTCCATATCGACAGTGGCGCGACCATATCCATTCGCCTGGGGATATCTGGAAAGAAATAATCTCCGCTGCCGAAATTCCCGGTGCAACTTCGGCTCCGAAACTTCAGCCGATTGCTGCTCGATTAGTTATGCTGCAAAGTGGAATGCGGGCGCCTATGGGCATAAAAATCAAAGGGCCTGACCTGGCAACTATCGAGAAGGTCGGTTTTGAAATAGAACGGATACTAAAAGAGGTTCCCAATATCGAGCCATCCACCGTTATCGCAGATCGAATCATCGGAAAACCTTATCTGGAAATTGTTCCGGACCGGCAGGCGATTGCCCGCTATGGCATATCTATTGAACAATTTCAGAGTGTCATCGAAGTTGCAATAGGCGGAGTGAACGTTACCACTACTGTTGAGGGACGGTATAGATTTCCTGTTCGGGTACGATATCAGCGAGAGCTGCGCGACAGTATCGAGTCGCTGGAAAAAATATTGATGCCCGGCACAAACGGCGAGCAAATACCGATTATCCAACTGGCGGAAATTCGCTATATACGAGGCCCTGAAGTAATAAAAAGCGAAGACACTTTGCTGGTCGGCTATGTGCTGTTTGATAAAAAAAGCGAAGTTGCCGAGGTTGACGTTGTGGAATCAGCCAATCGGCTCATTCAGCAAAAAGAGACGAGTGGAGAGTTTAAAAGACCGGCTGGCGTGGAAATCACTTTTGCAGGCTCTTATGAAAACCAACTGCACGCCGCTAAAACGCTGAAAGTGCTTGTCCCGCTTTCGCTGTTCACAATATTTTTAGTTTTGTATTTTCAGTTTAGAGCGGTTTCCACAACACTAATGGTATTCGTGGGCGTAATGGTGGCCTGGTCTGGCGCGTTTTTGTTAGTCTGGCTCTACGCTCAGCCATGGTATATGAATTTTGAAATGTTCGGCGTAAATCTGCAAAAACTTTTCCAAATTCATCCCGTCAATTTGAGCGTGGCAGTATGGGTGGGATTTCTCGCGCTATTTGGAATATCCGACGACGATGGCGTAGTGATGGGTACGTATCTCGACCAATCTTTCCGTAAACATCAGCCAACAACGATTGCCGAATGCCGTCAGACAACACTGGAAGCAGGCAAACGTAGAATCAGACCGGCATTAATGACGACGGCTACCACCATTTTGGCTCTTGTTCCGGTATTTACCTCAACCGGCCGCGGCGCAGATGTTATGGTTCCTATGGCCATTCCTTCTTTCGGCGGTATGACTATCGAACTTCTCACTATGCTGATTGTGCCGGTATTGTACTGCCTTATGAAAGAAATTAGACTAAAATCGGACAAGTCCGACATATCTGTTGATTAACACATGAGAAGAACGTCATCAAATTTTATTGACTCGGGAAGAGTTTTGACTATCCCAGCACGATTTTTTACTGTCTTGAACTCTGTTTTGAGAACAGTTTGAGAACAGTGAAAAAACATAAAGCTCGGATACAACAGTATCATGTTATCAGAAATTGATAAAATTGCAAGATTTTCAATTTTCCTTCTTTTATAGATTATCAAAATGTTACGACTTTTTCGCTTTCTTTGATAATCTCGTACATATCCTTCATGGTACTAATCGGGCACATTTCTGAGTCTTGTTGGTTACGGAATTTGATGCAGGTGCCACAGGCAAGTATTTTCCCACCGGCCTGAAGAAATTTTTCCGCCTGTTCGAGGGTGTTGAATTTTTCCGTGCTGATCGACTGGTACTCAACTCCTTTACCCGTCAAAAAGATTTTCACATCATCCTTTTGTCCAAGTGCAAAGTTTGCATATCTAATCGCATTCCAGCATGTCTCTGCATCATTGCTTGAAATAATAACTCCAATTTTCATTTTACAGACTCCTTTTTCGTTAAAACAATCCCGTAATGGTACGGTTTTAAATCGTATTGTTCTATCTTAATAAATCCGGCCTTTTCTGCCAATTGCATGTATGCCTTCCAGAGTTCTTCCCCGCTCCAATCATTTGTGTTGGTGCACAGCACATAACAGCCTTCACTCAAGGCCGCCCAGTTACGCCACGCCGCAAGAATGTAGAAAACGCTTAACAGCGCCAGTCAGACAAACTATTGAAAAGGCTATCGAAATCTTCTTTTTCAAAATGTCATTCATCTTGATACCTTGTCAGTATAATTAAAGACATAGATTGCGAGTATGACCATATTTCCTGAAAAGAACAGGAAAATCAGGAATTTATGCCAAGCATCTACGAACAGGATTTACTGATATGTTTTCTATAAATGCTGAAGACTAATAGGATAAGCAATATTACCGCACTGGTATGTTCGATTAACGATGTCCCCATCTGATGATAATGAGCCTGAACTTCCGCGGCAAGGTTGACAAAAAAACGGTCAAGTAACAATCCGGCGGCAAGGGCACAGCCGGCAACGCTCAGGATGTAAATAATTGCGGTGCGTCTGCCGAGAACTTTCCAGATTATTATAAAGCTCGCGGCATTGGTTGCCGGGCCGGTCATCAGGAATACAAGAGCAGCACCTGGCGAAAGTCCTTTGGCAATCATAGCCGCTGCGATCGGCACGGAAGCGGTTGAACAGACATAAAGAGGAATACCAACCATCATCATTAAAATCATAGAGCCAATGCCGGTACCGATTTTATCCGCAAAAAAATCATCTGGCACTACAACAGAAATAATAGCCGCTATTACAAGACCAATTAACATAGCACCGCCGATATCCTGCGGCAATGTGACAAAAGCGTGTTTAAAACCTGTTTTGAAACGGTTTTTATTTTCTGCGAAATTATCATCGCTTTCTATTTCCGGAATCGCGGACTCCCTGCGATTGAATATATCCACGGCGATACCACCGATTATGCCGGTAACAAAGGCTATAATAGGACTGGCAATCATAAAAACAGTTCCCAGCAAACTCCAGACTACAAAAATATTGTCAGCACCTGTCTGCGGAGTACTCAAAAGAAACGCTATAGTTGCGCCCTTGCTTGCGCCTCTTTTTCTAAGCGACATAGCAACCGGTATCACCCCGCAACTGCAAAGAGGCAGAGGCACACCAAACAGCGAAGATTTGATTATAGGCCAAATTCCTTTGCCGCCAAGATGCTTTTTTATAACCGAGGTCGGAATAAGCACTTTTAAAAGTCCGGCTACCGCAAAACCAAGCAGCAAATATGGACTCATCTGCCCAATCATTGACCAGAATGATTTAAAAAATTCGAGCATATACGCTCTGCACCCCCTGAAATCATTTTACTTCTTTAATTTTTCCATCAAGGCTGACTGTTATATCTTCAACTTTGATATTCTGGCCGCTGTTTAAGACAGCCCCTCCCACAAGCCTGCCAAGAGCAAAACAGCATGGAACTTCCATATGCACGATTGTAATGCTCTTTAAATCATTAGATTTTATTATTGCCGCCAGCTTGTCAACATACGGAGAAGTATCATCAAGCTTAGGACAGGCAATTACGACTTTCGTATCTTTGAGCAGTTTGCTGTGGAAATCGCCCATCGCAAAGGCAACGCAATCAGCAGCTATCAGCAAATCAGCATTTTTGAAAAACGGCGCATTAGGCGAAACCAAATGAAGCTGAATCGGCCAATGGGTTAGTTGTGAACTGACATCGCCAGCAGCATCGGCGGCGGCAGAATCTTTTTTATTAAATTGCTTAGCCATCATACCTGGACAAGCGAAACCTTTGCCCGGTGCAGGTACAGGATGAAAATGCTTTTGAGTTTCGAGATGTTTTTCGACTGCCTTTTCGTCAAATTCGGCACAGTCACACTTTTCGACAGTAATGGCATCCTGCGGACAATGGCCGAGACAAGCACCGAGGCCATCGCAATATGTTTCGCTGATTAGCTTTGCTTTGCCATTAATCAGCTTGATAGCGCCTTCGGCACATGCAGAAACACAAAGCCCACAGCCATTACATTTTGCTTCATCAATTTTTACAATGTTGCGAATAGCCATATTTCACCAATCCCAATCTCAGGCTCTTATCATAGTTAAAAGCATCTTAAACCGCTGTTTAGCTTTGACGGCATGCGGAACATTTGCCGGCAGAATTATTATACTGCCTGTAGGCGATTTTATCCGCTTACCATTAACAACCATAATCCCTGTGCCATCAACAATCTGCACAACCGCATCATAAGGAGCCTGATGCTCGCTTAGGCACTGACCTGCGTCAAAGGCAAACAATGTGAGCGTGCCGGCAGACTTGTCAATTATGGTTTTACTGACAATCGAGTCAGTCGCATAATCAACAAGCCCACCGAGCTCGACAGCTTTTGCAACGCAAGACTTTAGAACAGTATTCTTTTTTGTCTTTTTCATTTTTATTTGTGCCTATTTTTTCCCAAGCATATCGGCCATATCTTTTTCCGGCTCACCGATTGGCATAATATTATAAGTATCAACAAGGAACTTCAGAACATTCGGGCTCACAAACGCAGGCAGAGATGGTCCAAGTCGAATATTCTTAACGCCCAGATTCAGCAGCGTCAGTAATATCGCAACGGCTTTCTGCTCGTACCATGATACAACAAATGACAGAGGCAAATCATTTACGCCGCATTTAAATGCACCGGCAAGAGCAACTGCAATCTGTATCGCTGAGTAGCAGTCATTGCATTGGCCGGTATCAATCAGACGCGGAATGCCGTCAATTGTGCCGAAATCCTGATAATTAAATCTGAACTTGCCGCAGGCCGCAGTAAGAATTACGCAATCCTTTGGTACAAGTTCTGCGATTCGGGTAAAGTAATTTCTGCCCGGCTTTGCGCCATCGCAGCCGCCGATAAAGAAGAATCTCTTAATCTTACCGGCTTTGACTGCGGCGATAATCTTATCGGCCAGACCAAGCACAGCGGTATAGTGGAAGCCTGTACTTAATGTGCCTGTTTTATTTTCGGCCAGCGGCGGACATGCCAGAGTCTTGGCAATAACCTTGCTGAAATCTTTGCCTTTAATATGTTCTGCGCCGGCAGCACCTGCTATTCCGCAGGTAAAGATTCGGTCTTTATAACTGTCTTTCGGCAGCATGATGCAGTTTGTTGTTACCAGTATAGCGCCGGAGAATGCATCGAATTCAGTTTTCTGATTCTGCCATGCAGTGCCGTAGTGGCCGACCAAATGCTTGAACTTGCGAAGTTCCGGATAACCATGTGCAGGCAGCATTTCGCCGTGAGTATAAATATTTATGCCCTTGCCTTCGGTTTGTTTTAAAAGTGTCAAAAGGTCCGGCAAATCATGTCCTGTAACAACAATGCCCGTACCTGCTTTTGTACCTGCCAATACTGTCGCAGGAGTTGGAGCGCCAAAGTTTTCGACGTGAGCATTATTGAGCATTTCCATTACCTTAAGGTTCATCTGTCCTGCTTTGAGGACAAGCTCCACATACCGACCCATATCGAAATCTACATTTGTCAGCGTCGCAAAGAGAGCCTCATGCATAAACGCATCAACTTCGGGATCGCTTTTGCCCATTTCTTTGGCGTGATAAGCATAGGCGGCTATGCCCTTGAGACCGAAAACAAGAATATCCTGAAGACTTTGAATGTCGGGGTCCTTGCCGCACACACCAGACTTTGTACAACCTTGCCCACCTGCCGTTTGTTCACACTGATAACAAAACATAAATACTCCTTTCAAAATTTTAGTATATTATCTACTATTTAATCCCATACGCTTACTTTAGCAATTCATCAAGCGTAATATCTTTTAAATATTTTTCAATATAACTCTGCAAACCAGCCAGTTTTTTACTTACCAGACATTTGGGGCTCTTGGGGCAACTTCGTGGATTTGCGATGCACTGATTCAAACACACCTGTCCCTGGAAGACTAAAATAACATCATAAAGACTGATTTCACTTGGTAGTTTGACCAGCTCAAAACCACCGGCTTTGCCCATAGTGCTTTTGGCTAATTTCGCCGATACTAGTTTTTGCAATAACTTGCTGGTCATACTAAAAGATATATCTGCGGTATAGGCTAATGCTTTTGCTGAAAGCGGGCCTCTGCCATAACTACCAACCAGCCCGATAACTAATCGCAAAGCATAATCAGTATTTCTCCGGATAACATCCATATAGGAACATTTTAGTATTACTTATGTAATTGTCAACAGTTTTATTTTTTTCATTTGGGATAGCCAAAAGAATGGAATATTCACAAGGTCAGTACGAAGAATAAACAGTAAAACGTATCCATCCCACATTTCTTTCTGTGGCATGCCGCTTTCCCTGCCTTTCATATAAATCACCATTCACTATTTTTCATTCTAACTTTTGCCAAATCCTAATCTATGGAAATCAGTCATGGTATTATAATTTTACTGTTTCTTTCCATCAATGTCCGCATTATTCCAACCACCGCCAAGGGCTTTGTAAAGCGAAACCACATCGGTTGACAAATTCCTTGTACTTTGCACCAGAGAATCCTCGGAGGCATAGAGAGAACGCTGAGCATCGAGAAGACTTAAGAAGTTTATCTGGCCCTGCGTATAAAGCTCAGTGGCAAGGTTAACCGCTTTGCGATTTGCGGCAGTGGTGTCCTGAAGCGCTTTATTGCGCTGCTGCTCTTTGGAATAAGCAATCAGAGCATTCTCAACATCCTTAAGTGCTGTAAGAACCGTACTTTGATAAGCGAGTCCAGCCTGTTCTGTAAGTGCTTTTTGGACTTCGATATTAGCCTTGACTCTGCCGGTGTTGAAAATTTGCCAATCAATGGAAGGCCCCATCGACCAGAAACTACTTTGGGAATTTATCATTCCACTTAAAGAAGTACTGGCTTGATAACCTGCCGAACCGGCTAAATTAAACTTTGGAAATAAATCCGCAGTAGCTACGCCTATGCGTGCGGTCGCGGCGTGTATTTGAGCTTCAGCCCTGCGAATATCTGGACGGCGGCGAAGCAAATCAGATGGAAGTTCTGCCGGCAAAACGGGCGGAGCGGGAGGAATCGAGGATGTCGGCGATAATTCTGCCAGCAAAGCCGCCGGCTCAAGGCCGAGCAGCACGCTCAAACTATAAATCGACTGCTGAGCGGAAGCTTCCATCGTTGGAATCTGCGAGGCGGTATTTCCAACCTGAGCATCTGCGTTTGCAACGTCAAGAACGCTGACCAATCCGCTGTTAAACCGCTGATGAGTCAAATCTGCGGTGTGCCGCTGAGCTTTGAGATTGTTTTGAGAAATTACAATTTCCTGCTGGAATCCACGAAGCTCGATATAGTTAATGGCAACTTCGCCGCAGAGTGTTACCAGCACATCTCTTAGGTCCTCAACGGCGAATTGAATATCCGATTTGGCTGCTTCCACACTTCGCCGAACGCCGCCGAATATGTCCAGTTCCCAAGAGGCATCCAAATCTGATCGCCATAAATCATCTGTTACTCCGGCAGAATCACTTCGAGTGTATGAACCTCTTGCATTAATCGTCGGCCGCTGTCCTGCGGAAACAACCCGGCGTGCTGCACGAGCCTGGCGGAGCCTCGATTCGGCCTGCTTCAAATTCAGGTTTGATTTTACGGCTCTTTCTATCAAAGAAGTCAAATTCGGGTCGTTAAATTCCGTCCACCAGTGAACCATATCAACTATGCCGGTCTTTTGGCCGTTAATGCCCGTCCATGAAGAGGGAACAGATGTTTTTGGCGACTGATAATTCGGGCCAACTGTGCAGCCGGTGAGCGTCAGCGAGCAAATATAAAATATGCATAGTATTGTATAATTCATACGCCGCATCTATAAATCTCCATTTTAGAAAAGTTCAGACTTCTATTTATTTAAATTACTGCTTTCTCTTAATTGCCCATCTTCCATTTCAAGCGTTCTGTCAAATACATCCAATGCCCTATGATCGTGTGTTACTACAATAACTCCGGCATTTTGTTCGTGAGCAACTTTGCGGAATAGTTCCATTACTTGTCTGCCTCGAACGCTGTCAAGGGCGGCAGTGGGTTCATCGGCAAGAATCAAGCTTGGACGGTTGGCTAAAGCTCGCGCAACCGCCACCCGCTGCTGTTCGCCGCCGGAAAGCATGCTTGGCAGGTTTTTGGCTCTTTCCGCCACGCCAAGATATTCAAGAAGTTCCATTGCTCGCTGCCGTGATATTCTCACAGACTGATCATTTATCTCCATTGCAAGACGAACATTCTCGGCAGCAGTAAGGAAAGGAATAAGATTAGCCTTTTGAAATACAAATCCGAATTTTTGGCGACGAAAAGTTCGAACATTTACTTTTGCATGATGATTATCAAAAACAAGTTTCCCATCAATGGTAATCTGCCCCATGTTGGGTGGGCGAATAAGCCCCAATAGTGTCAGCAGGGTTGATTTACCGGCTCCGCTTGGCCCCAGCAATGCCACAATTTCGCCCCTGTTAACCTCAACTGTAACATCACGTACCGCAACAACTTCTGTGTGGCCGCTGCCGTATATCTTTGTCAGCCCTGTGGCTTGCAGAGCTATGTTGTTATTGGATCGGCTCATGACAATACCTCACTTGGGTCGGCGCGAATGGCACGCCAAATTCCCAATAAACTGGCGAGGATCGAAATAACGAATACAATTATCGCCAAAGAGTATAAGTCGCCCCGTACCAATACTACTCGCCGGGGGAAATATGGGAATATCCATTGCCCTAAAAGATACGCAATACAAAAACCGATACATCCCAATAATATCGCCTGCTGCATAATAAGCCCGAGTATAACCGAATTTCTTGCGCCTATAAGTTTTAACATGGCAATATCATGCAGTTTATCGAGAGTAAGAGTATAAAGAATCAAGGCCATAATTACAGCCGAAACAATTATCAGCAGTACGCTAAACAGCCCCAATTGTCTGCGGGCACGGTCAACATTTCCTTTTAACAACAACTGTTTTTGCCCGTTCTCGGTATAGACCGAGACATCCGGCCAGGATTCTATGTTTTTAGCTACTGCATCAATACTGTACCCGGGTTTGACACTAACTAAAACAGCGCTAACCATAGAAGTGCCTAAAGCGGGTATTCCCGAACTTGGACCGCCGGCCCTTTCGCTCATTTGCGGCTGGGTTTGGCCGAGGTCAATATTAAACAAACGATTTACGCGGGCGGTTCTCTCAATACGGATGGATTCTGGAGATAGGTCAAACTGCACGGCTTGTGCATCATCCAATGTCATAAACGCCATCGCATCGCCCGCTTGGGAGATCATGCCTTTCGTTAGCTCTTTCACAATGAACGTTTCCTTTCCCAACGCCATATTATCACCCACCTGTAATCCGGATGATTTGTCCACTATGATCTCATAATGGGCCTGTGTCAGACCTCTGCCCGCGGCTATCGGAAGCCAATGGCCTTTGTCCAGCGGCCATGATAACCCCTGGATAGTCAAACGCAAGGGCTTGCCCTTATACTCGCGCTGAACCGTATGAGAAACGAAACCATATGCCGATTCCACGCCCGGAACAATCAAAACACGATCTTCCAGATTCCGGGGTATGCGGGAGATTTCAGCAAAAGGCCCGCGGGTGTCCTTTTGAACCACCCATAAATCAGCCCCAATGTGTTCCACTAACGAGGTGGCATCTTCAACGAGGCCTCTGTAGATACCGCCCATTCCCATCACCAGCATCAATAAAAGCCCGATGCCGCCGGTGGTCAAAGCAAATCGCCCGAAGTTGTGTTTAATGTCCTTTGTCGCCAGATTCATTTTTTTTTGCCTTTACCGCTCGCCCATCTCTGGGCAGTTTAGAACCCGGAATTAAAACAGCTTGATCCTGCTGCAATCCTTTAGTTACTTCTACATTCTCTTTCCCTTCTATTCCCAGAACGATTTTATGCCAGTATGTTTTTCCGTTATCGACCACGAAAACGCCGGGGTGCTGCTGACGCCAGACAACGACGCGTTGAGGAATCACCAACACATTTTCCTTGCGGGCAGTATCTATATAAACTTCGGCTCTTTGGCCGACTGCCCATATCTTAGGTCTTTGGTCGATTGAAACATCAACAAGCACCTCCCTCGTTTCCCTATCCGCCTGTGGCGCAATCCGAACAACTTTGCCGGGCAGTTCTATTTTAGGATCGGAGCGAAATACTATCTTTGATACCTGTCCGTTTTCCAACTGATTCAGCAGAGTCTCATCAACCCAGGCAGATATCCAAAGTTCGTCAAGTGAAATCATCTCCAAAATCATGCTGCCTGGAACAACTACATCACCTGCGTCGCGGTTCCGCTTGACAATGAGTCCATCAAAGGGTGCACAGACCACGGTATATGATAATTGTGCCTGAGCAAATTGCAGAGAAGCTTTGGCTTTGATGACAAGTTTTTCGGCCTCGATTTTTGCAGTTTGCGCCTGATTTAATTCTGCCTGGGCAACTTCCATCTGTAGCTGAGATTTCTCAAGAGTATCCACACTTACAGCGCCGGAAGGCGCTAATTGCGAGATTCTGGCATAGGATGTCTTTGCTTCTTTTTCTGTGGCTTCGGCACTTTTAATTCCTGAAACGGCCTTTTCCACACCGGCATGGACAACCGACAGTTCTGCTTTTGCTATTTCTACTTGTTGCTGCAGATCCTCATCATCCAAAATTAAAAGCTTTTGGCCTTTGACTACCTTATCGCCCTGGTCAACGAGGACTTGTGCAATACGCCCGGAAATTTTCGGACTTATTGTTGCTCGCACACGTGCTTCAAGCGTTCCCGTTCCCATAGCTTCAGCAGAAATGAGGCCTGTCTTGACGGTACAGGATTCAACCGGTACAGGAGCAAAATGGATGCGATAAACAATAATCAATGCTATTAATAAAACCAGTGCTATCTTCCAACCAACGCTTAATAATCGTTTCGTGTTCATTGCTTTTCCCTGACGTTTTTAAAATGCTGTTTGTACTGTTTTAGAAATTTCGCCAAGATCTGTTTTCGCGTAGCAATACTCTCTGCCCAGAGATGAAGCAGGCCAATTCCTTTTTGCGTTAGGCCATAATTTCTTTTTGCCGGTCCGGTTCCTTTGGTATCCCATTTCGATGTTACAAATCCATCCTTTTCCAGATATCGGAGTGTCCTGTACACCATCGCAGGGTCGGGCTTGGCTTGTGCAAACCCGAAATTGTCCAATTTTGTCATTAACTCATATCCGTAAGAATCGCCTTGCGATAAGAAAAACAACAAGCACGGCTCGACAAACCGCATCATCTTTCCGCTTGGGCGTTCACATTTCTGTATCTTGTATTTTTTTTGCAAGTTTGCTGCCTTCAAATATATTTATTGCCTTTCTGCCTGTTAATTCATCTATATGTAATTTACATATAGATGAGTATATGTTTTATTTTTCTTATTGTCAAGTATAATTTGCGATAGATTTGGGATGCTGGGTAACTTATACATAATCAAAAACAATTCTTTTGTTGTGCAATGGCAACCGGACATGTGCGGGTGAACAGGTTGTTGGCTGCCGTAACTTTATAACTCTCACCAAGTTAGGTAAAAAAACCGCAGTCAGAAAACTAACTGCTGGGTGCAAAAAGAATCAACAATAGTACAATACCTGAAAAAAACACGCGCGATTATTGCCTACGACTTGGCAGCTTTGAAGAGCAATTTTTCATTATCCATAAACTTATTCCCTTACGAATAGACTCAATCCGATTGCTGAAAGCATAGCAAGAGAAGCACCGAAAACAAAAGCAACCGTTGGGCTGAACTGCTGCCATAGAATTCCCATAATCAGACTTGCCGGGAACATGCACAATCCGACTACTGTGTTATATATGCCATAAGCAGTCGCCAGCACAGATTTATCTTCTACCAAATCCGCCACATACGCCCGCAATACACCCTCGCTCAGGCCGTAATATATCCCGTAAAGAGCCATAAATATCCAGATTGAACTTTGGACATTGGAGAAAGCAAAACCCAGATAGACAATACCATAAACCAGAAAACCCAGAAGCGTTGTTTTCTTTCTGCCGATTTTGTCTGACAAATGGCCTAAAGGTATAGATGAGACCGAACAGACAAAATTGTACATAAGCCATAGAATGGGTATAATGACAACTTTCACGCCCAGGTCTTTTGCCCGCAGGATCAAAAACGCATCGCTTGAATTGCCGAGAGTAAAAACAGCGATAATTAAAACAAATACTTTGAAGTTGCGGCTGAAATGTTTTTTCAAAGACAGCCGCTTTATCTGTTCGGTTGTATCCTGGATATGCGTTTTTTCTCTTAGCATAAATACAATTATCAAAATGGCTACCAGTGCGGGGAAAAAGGCAAGCAGAAATAAAAGCCGCAAATCGTTGCTTAGCAGGGGCAAAATTATAAATGCAATCAACGGGCCGAGAAATGCCCCCAGTCTGTCCATTGCCCGCTGAATGCCAAAGGCCTTACCTCTTTTTTCAGGCAAGCAGGAATCTGCTACAAGGGCATCTCTTGGGGATGTGCGTATTCCTTTGCCAACTCTGTCGATAAAGCGAACGGCCAACACGTGCCAGCCCGCCGTCGCCAGGTAAAGAAAAGGCTTGCCGATGGTAGATAAGCCATAGCCAAGAAATATTATTGGCTTTCGTTTTTTCAGTTTATCAGAGTACCAGCCCGAAAAAACTTTCAATATACTGGCGGTACTTTCGGCTATCCCTTCAAGCAGGCCAATGAAAGTGATGCTTACACCCAGAACGCTCGACAGAAAAATCGGCAGTAGCGGATAAATCATCTGGCTGGAAATATCTGTAAAAAGGCTTACTAAGCCGAGCGTATAAATGTTTTTATCTAATTTCCGTTTTTTCATAACCCAATAGCCACAATACAAAACTGTACAGCCTCCAGCTAATCAATGGTAAAATTTAGTAGAGTAATAATTATTAATTTACCTAATGAAAAACATTGCTACTAACATTACCAAAAGACCCTGTCCAGCGTCAACTATAATTTACCTCGGGTAAGAATGATTGTCGCCGAACAGACCAAAAGCTGGCAGAATAGCCAGCTTTGGTCAATAACTTTTCATTGTGACAAGCCAGAATAGCGATATCTATAAAGGCCCATTTTATATCCTACTTTCAATAGGATGCCAGATTATATTTCTACATACGACGGTTGTATCGCATTGCCAAACAACTCAAGGTCAGTAATGCCAATGTGGCTGGTTCAGGGATACAGATGGTATCAATCACAAGTTCATCAACCAAAATAGAACCGCTAATCCAAATAGTTTCACGAAGCGGATTAGGGGTTATTTCATACAGATACGTTGTGTGATTCCAATATTGGCCGCTACCAGGCTCATTGGTTAATCCTAAATTAATATTCGTCTGGCTGAGCAATACTATATCCTGCTGCGGCACATAGCCGCCATTTACACGCTCAGCCTCAATTCCAATGACAGGCCTAATCAATCCCGGATATTGGCCTGCCCATGTCAGTTGAATTTGGAGCAGTTTTGATGACCGTTCAATAGGATTATTTGGAATTTCAATCTCTATCAGCCCGGAAAGATGCCACACTCCTTCCATACCGCCCCATAGAGGCAGCCACGGATGCGGCGAATACACAGTTGTCTGCGACTGCCCAAATGGATTTTGTTCCCAGTCGGGCGATGGCAGGGGATTGTCTGCGTTAAACTCCCAACTTGCTGCAGTAGATGCCGGTAGGCCGCGCCATGTCGGTGGATTTATATCCATTCCAAATACTGATGCGCTAATACACGCAACCAAAAATGTCATAACTGTGATTATTCGATTGTGTTTCATATTACTTCTTCTCACTTTCTTGTTACATCATAATTTCATAATTATTTTAAACAAATCTGCGTCGTCGCAAAAACATTATGCCGGCAACAAATACTGATACACTAATTGGCTCAGGCACTGCCATTTTTATTGTGCCGGTAGTAGAACCTGAACGGCCTGCAAGCGTTCCGCCCGGAGCCCCCACAAAATCAATTCGATATGTGATATCAAAAAAACTGTCAACTGCCCAACTACCCTCGGGCAGTTGTGTCAGTGTAGTGTGCCCAGGACTTGGCAAACCGAAACTATTTCCTCCTGTGATTCGCAATAGATCAAAATCGGGGTCGCTGATGATTTGCATCTGGAGCTGATTCCAATCGGCAGAAATTGCTTGTACAGGATTGCCCGGCATTCGAGTACCCCAGTGAATATGTCCTGTCCCCAAAGGGATTGTAATATCGCGATGGTATCCACTCAAAGAACCTGTGCCGGTCAGGCTCAATTCGGTAAAAATATCAAAAAAGCTATCAATTTGCGATGTTCCGCCAACCGGAACATTGTTGATGTTCAACGGCAGCATTTCTGTTTCAATTTTAATAGTTGTTCCAGGCGGCAAACCGTCAATAATGAAGAAAATCGTTGTATCAAAGGTTGTGGTATATGGATGCCCTGGAACGGGCAAATCCGCTGTCCCTAAACCATTGTCCGGCGCTACAATCTGCGCTGAGACGAAGCCGATTGCGGTTAATATAAATAATACTGTTAAAGCTACTGTGCTATTAAAAGTTTTCATACTTATCTCCTTATAATAATTTTTGTTTTAATTTTTTATTTCTACCAAAACACATTTATACGCAAAGACAGCAATCTTCAGACGGTTTTTTGTATACATTATATAAATGATGGTGCAACTTATGGAATTTTCGGACAAAAAATGTCACCACCAGCATAACCACAATGCAGAATATTACCGGAACGAGGATATAGTAATATCCAAGCGAATGAATCTCGCCGCTGCCGATGACCGCAATCAAAGCTGTTGCGCTTCCTGGCGGATGGAACATTTTAGTCAGACACATAATCGCCACCGAACCGGCCACCGCCAGACCACCGGCAAACCAGATTACATGGGGGAACAATTTCATCGCCGTAACCCCAATGAAAGCAGAGAGCAAATGTCCAAAGAGAAAATTTCGCAATCGCCCCAACGGGCTTTTAACAACACCGTGAATGATTGCGGCAGACGCGCCAAAGCTACCGATAAGTAAAAACTGATCGGTACCAATTAACGTGGTTCCATTGACATATCCCAGGATCGCAATACTGATAAAGGCGCCTATCGAAGCCCAAAGAATATTGATAAACCCTATCTTTTCCGAATTTGTTTGTTGATGTTTCATATTTTTTCCAAATAAAGCTCTGTTTCTTAACCCAACCTGTCCGCTTCGCTCGGCAATGATGCAAGTCTAAGTTTATTTTATTTTTTTCGTCGGATTATGCCCATTCCACCCAGCGCCATCAACCCCAGCGTCACTGGTTCGGGAACGGTAGAAACCGTATCAATCACAACCTGTGTGAGCAATCCATCAGGTGGCAAATGCACACTCACCAACTCATAATCAGGATTCGGGCGAAACTCAATGTCGAAATATTGATAGCCACCATCAGGTTGAGTGAAAACAAGCGGACTTGAGACGAAGGTGACGACTCCAGGAATCAGATTTGTTCCGTCCCATCCATTGCTCAAAAGTGAAATAGGCGGCTGGGTTGTACCTGTCCAAGTCAGTTGTAACCGCAGATACTTAATCGGTAATTCATCAACAAAATTAGGAAGTCGAAAGTCATAGTTGCCGACGGCCGGGTCCATAAAAACTGTTGGTTGGATAGGATACAGATATGTTGATGGATCACTATCGTCCACTGAATTATAATTGGTCAGGCTCAGAGAAGTGGTCCCGGCCAATAACTGCCACTCGGCGCTCACCGACAGCGGACTGCCGCGATAAGACGGCGGATTTAAGTCGTCGCCGAAAACACTGCTACACGAAAATACAATACCAATGATTGTCGCGAACACTACTGTCTGAATTTGATTTTTGATTGGAGCTTTCATTTTTTTATATCCTTTTCTTTTTTTTGTTTTACTGTTTTATTTTTACAAAAAATCTATATCCACATTAGCGAACGGAAGTTTTTCTTTTATGAAGCATAGCAATACTGCCGAATGCCAGCAGCGCTATTGTTGCCGGTTCTGGTACGACAACAGGAATACGAAAAATTAAGTACTCATTGTGATTAAATCCGCTAAATGGAGCAGACGGATTTGAATCCAGTCCGCTGTTATACCACATCCATCGTGCTGCGCCGTCAATACCGACAATGGCACCACCGTGAATGCCGCCGGCGGCGTTAGTGAGTGGACTGGGCGTATTAGGCACCCAACCCAAAGATGGATTAGAACCCGCGTTAGCATTAAGAATTGCCGTCGTCAAATTGGCAAGTGTTGGCGGTGGATCGGTATTGCCCAAATTGATACCGGTCGCGGTTACTTCCCAGATGGGATCACCGCTCAATACCTGTCCACCAAGCGTAATATTCGTAAAATCCGCCAATAACCCTTGCTTTACACTATCGTCACTCCACGCCGCAATATATATGTACGAAATATCGGGAACTGGAAGAGCGTAACTCTCTGTAGACCAGATAGCGCCGGCGGTAAGATTCGTCGCATTGCCAATCAAAGCTGTCGCTGAAACAGCATCACCCCAGTATATCGCGTAAGCATTATCCGCGGTCATTGTAACATTGAAATTTTGCAATCCAAAAACTGATGTACTTGCAAATAACAGACACAAACTTGTAACAATTAACACATTCTTCATAAGTTTTCTCCATTCCAATTTTTAAGTTTTTGTTTTTTTACTAAACCGATACAAAGGATGGACAGCGTAAAACACTTACGCCGGCACGTTCCTCATAATAACATCATTTACTTTTTTCTACGAAGCAGCAAACCGCCAAGACCAAGCAGGCACATTGTCGCCGGCTCGGGAACGGTCGAGACCGTATCGACCATGACTTGTGTAAGCACAGAATCCGGCTGCATCAGTATATTTATCCGCTCAAAGTCGGGGTTGGGCTGAAAAGTGAAATCAAAGTACTGCTGTGCTTTGATCATGGCAGCGTCCGTGAACAGCGGAGAAACATAAGTTAGTGCGCCGTTAATGGAATTCACACCGTCCATCGCCTGACTGGCAATACTGATAGGAGGCAGCAAGCTTCCCTGCCATGTCAACTGAACCCGCATATACTTAATTTGCAACTGGTCGATCCAGTTTGGCAGTTGTAATTGATAAGCACCTCCGGACGGCTGCACCGGCGTCGAGAAAGGCAACGGCGACAGCACTGTTGTCGGATCGGTGTCATCGACGGTATTGGATTGTGTGAGATTAAGCCAATTGGTGCCGGCCAATAACTGCCACTCGGCCTGCACGGACAGCGGATTGCCGCGATAGGACGGCGGCGCGAAGTCGTCGCCGAAAGCTCCGCTCCACAAAAATACCATGCCAATGATTGCCGCAAACACTATTGTCTGAATTTGATTTTTGATTTGAGTTTTCATTTTTTTGCTCACTTTCTTTTTTTTACTGTTTTGTTTTAATTTTTAATAGACACACATCTGTTGCTATCGAATGGAACTTTTCTTTTTGTAACGCATGGCCAACCCGCCAAGACCAAGCAGGCACATCGTTGCCGGTTCCGGTGTGGTTTGAAACGCCAGATCAAAACCCATGGTGGTATCCATACCGGCGGGATCCATAATATAATTGGTCAAGGTAGCATTGTTGCGATCCCAGAGCGAGAACTTCTCACCATCGCCGGAGAGATAGAGGTCGCCGTTGGTCGGGTCAAAGGCGACACCATCGGGATTAGGTCCCAAGGGTCCTGAAGGATTGGTGAATGGGTTGCCCAGATCGATAGTCGCCCACGGAGAGGAGTTTCCGCCAAAATACTGCCAAGTATAGTTGTCGGTAATACCATTCATTGTTATGGCCGCCGGAATTTGGAAAAGTGAACGTCGGCCGCTGCCGTCCGGCACTATACCAATACCCACAAGGTTTCCGGTTATTGGATCAAAGGCCAAATCTGAGCGGAATTCCGCAGACTCCTGAGGGCCATTGACCAGTTTGACCTCAGTTGAGGCCGTGCCGCTGTTGGAGCCGATGATGTAGCGATATATCTCGCTATGCCCGTAGCCGGTCATATACAGGTTCTGGTCTGGGCCAATGGTGAATCCGTCAATAATGTTCATTCCCGGGGCGAAGGTGTCATGCACCTGCTGGTTGATCAAGTTGTTGCTGCCGTCAAGGTCGGCCTGATAAAGAACATGGCTCATATCAAACGGATGCATATAGTACAGACGGCGATTGTTGTCCATCGCAAGATTGGTGGAAAACTTGGGACTAATAATAGCACCGCAGTTGTAAAACGAGTTGGCCATTACATCATACCGTAAAATATTGTAGCCGCCGCCGACACCGGCTAATCCAAATATTTCTTTCTGAACGGCCATTGCAGAACCGGAAAATAACAGACACAAACTTGTAACAATTAACACATTCTTCATAAGTTTTCTCCATTCCAATTTTTAAGTTTTTGTTTTTTTACTAACCGATACAAAGGATGGCCGGCGCAGAACATGTGCGCCGGCATGTTTCTCACAATAACAATTTACTTTTTTTTGCGAAGCAGCAAACCGCCAAATGCCAAGAATCCCATTGTTGTCGGTTCAGGGATTACGGTAGTGATTCGCAACTTATCTGACGATGGAGTCCAGCTCTGCCCGCCATCAAGACTAAGTTCGGTGAACACATCAAAGAAACTGTCGATAGCATACTGGCTGCCCAAATCTACAATGGTTACCCCACCGGTTGAAGCGAGGGTAGGGCTTTCACGAAGCATAACACCAACAGGAAGAGTTCCGCCGGTTAAATCAAGAGCGAGCAGTTCAGTAGCGTACTGAGTAATTGGGCCGCCGGAATAGACGTGCGTATAATGTACGACGGCCGGTGAAGCCGGCACAAGAAATGTTGTCGGCCCACCAGACAACCCCTCAAGGCTTAATTCCGTAAAGATGTCAAAGAACGAAACGGCCGTCCCACCACCAGTCGGAGGAGAGATTTGCGAGGAAGGGTCGTCAAGAATAACACTGGTCAGCGTTATCCCAACACTTGGAAAAGTTGTGCTGCTGCCGACTGTATTTGCAATATAACCGGACTGCGGCAGAAGCAGATTGTCTGATTGCAACACGGTATCAGCAAACACCATGGTTGCAGCCATCATAATAAATACCACTAAAATCGTTACACAACTAAAAGTTTTCATACTTATCTCCTTATAATAATTTTTGTTTTAATTTTTTATTTCTACCAAAACACCTTTACACGATACGGCGGCGGATTCAGATCATCTGCTAAAATTCACCTTGCAAGCCAATTAAAACACCAGTTAACATGGTAAACAGCAACAACTTATTTTTACTTTGAATTTTCATTTTTTTAATACTCCCTTTTTTGTTTAGAATCACACTTAATAATTTAATAAACTAACTCGCATTTTTCTTCATACTCATTCCTTTCAAAAACAACACCGGAACATATAAGACTAAATTAGTCCTACTATGTAATAAAAAAAACTACCCAACTTTTACATGCCTTTTGAATTTTTCATAGCAAAACTATGGGAATAGTATGATACATTTAAATATTTTGTCAATATAAATATTTCAATAAATCTAATTTTTTGAGCAATAAGTCTGTAAAAGTTGTAAAGTCAATGGCTTATGATGTTAGACAATTTGTCAAACAGTGTTGAAATCAGCCTGTTTCCATTCGTTATATAGTGGTAATTTGTCCTAATTGACTGGACGGTTTGTATATATGCTCCATCTGTCAATTCCTGTGAACAATTGAAAAACATCCTTTCGATGCTTTCTCTGGTATATTCGAGGTGAAACTGTAAACCGATTACGTTGGATGCGTATTGAAACGCCTGATTTTTACAGGCTTCGCTGCTTGCCAGGTGAATTGCGCCTTTGGGAGTATTAAAAGTGTCGCCATGCCAATGGAAGGCCATAAACGTTTCTGGCAGTTCTGCAAAATGAGATTTTGTCGCATAATTAGTCAGTTCGACTTCGTGCCAACCAATTTCCTTATACGCATTTTTTATAATTTTTCCACCAAGAACATTAGCAATAAGCTGCCCTCCAAGACAAATACCAATAACGAGTTTTCTTTTCTCTATTGCTTGAGCAATGTATTGTTTTTCCTCCTTGAGCCACGGATATTGTTCATATTCGTATATATTCATCGACCCGCCGGCAATTATGAGCATATCAAAACTATCCATTTCTGGAAGCATATGACCTTGATATAAGTGAGTGTATCGCAGGGAGTGGCCATTCTGCTGCGCCCACGTTTGTATATAAGCAGCATCCTCAAACGATACATGGGTAAGACATTGTATATTCAATTCAAACTCCCAAATAATTTACAGCTTTTATGTTTTGTCTGATGCCGCCTGAAAGCAAATTGAATCTGCGACTTTGGTTTCTGTATCCAATTTTACATCCTTAAGAACCATCTCTCTGAATATCTCATAGCCAGTTCTGTCAAAAATATAGCCTATGTGCTCTTTCGGTAAATTCCTGTCAATATATTTTTCAACATACGCATAAGTATTCTTGATTACCTGAACTATGACATCTTCCGATGCCCATTCTAAAAATGTTTTTGCCAGTCTTGGCTGTTTTTTACCCGTGCGCCCCATGATCAGCAGTTTAAAGTAATACTTCTGGCTGCGAGTTCGTGCTGCTGTTGGGCATTTAAGAATACACTCGCCACATCCTATACATAATTCGTTATGACATTTAATTACAGAACTTTCTCCATACAAAGCGCCACTGATTTTTTGTCTGCAATTTTCGGCACAGGCGTTACAGTTTATACAGCGGCTTTCATCATATAACGGATTCGTCATACAAATCACCCCAAAATCCTGCATATGTGCTTTAATGCAATCGTTCGGACAACCTGTTATTGCAACTTTTAAATGCAAATCATTTGGATAAATTTCTTGCTCTATACGCAGTGCAAGCGATGTGGTGTCGTAATTGGCAAATGGGCAAACCTTGTTGCCAATGCAGGCAGAAACATTTCTCGTCCCAGCTGCAGGATAGCCATTTTCTGCGTTTTCATCACCAATATTTAACATTTGCAGGAATGGGAATATTTTTTTATTAATTTCCGAAATTTTCTTCATATCTATGCCGGGCAATTCAAATCCCTGTCGTGAAGTCAAATGCACTGTCCCATTGCCATATACATTTGCAATCTCCTGAATCAGCGGTAAATATTTTACATCCAAATGTCCGCCGGGAACCCTGATTCTCATCGCAGTTTGGCCGCGTACTTTGGTGATGCGAAAGGCATTTTTCCTTATTTCTTTGGTATTATACATTTTTCCCTTATCAATCAAGCAGCCGTTTGGCATTGTTATATGTGAAAACTGGTCCATCCACGCAGATATACTGGTTATCGATTTTGCAATGGCCGCATTTCCCAATTCCACAACTCATTCTGCGTTCAAAAGAAAGATATATATCTTCTTCTGCCACTCCGAGTTTTACAAGTCCGAGAGCGGAAAGTTTTATCATAATCGGAGGGCCGACAATTATTGCTTTTGTTTTACCCGGATGCAGTCTGAACTCATCGATAAATTTGGTAACAAAACCAGTAAGCCCTTTCCAGTTGCAAGTCCCATGGTCGACCGTGAGCATTACTTGTGCATATCTGTTCCAGTTTTCGATTTCTCTTTTGAACAAGACACTATCCGGATTTTTAAATCCCAGTACAATATCAAAGCCACTTATGCTTGATCTGTTCACACAGAAGTATGATATCAGACTTTTTACCGGGGCAATTCCTGTGCCTCCGGCCACGATAATTAAATTTGCGTTTTTTAACAAGCTGACATCAAATCCATTTCCATAAGGCCCTCGCGCATATATTTTGTCGCCAACCTTTAATTCAAAGATAGTTTCTGTCAGTCTTCCAACTTTTCTGATTGTCAGCTCAAGCCAGCCATTTCCGAAATCGCTCACAGATATTGGAGCTTCGCCGAAACATGGTATAGAAATTTCCAGGAACTGTCCGCTTTTTAGGTTCATATTGCTGTTCAACCGAAATGTCCGGTCGATTTCAGTGTGTGAAACAATTTCAATAATTTCCAGCGGATACGATATGTATGAGTTATTATTCATCAATATCCTTTGCTATTATATCGTTAAGTTTGCTAATACATTTTGAAAATGAAATATATTCAGGGCATACATCATCACACCTGCCGCAGCCGACGCACATATGGAAACCGAATCTGCGGTGAAAGTCATTTATTTTATGCATAGTCTTAAACCGCATTCGTTCGCCTTTCTTTTTGCGGAAACTGTGACCGCCCGCCATATCCGTAAAACCATCAATATGACAACTTGCCCAGACTCGTATGCGACAGCCGGAGTTGGCACATTCTTCGGATTTCACATCATACATCGTAAAGCAACTGCATGTAATACAGGAAACATTGCATCGTCCGCAGGCAATACAACGGGAGGTATATTCCTGCCATACAGGGTTTTCAAATATCCCCTTGTCAGACAAACTTTTCAATGGCGGCATCTCTACTTTGATATGATTTTCCTCAACAAATTCCGGTTGAAACGGCATTTCCTGCCCGTTGCCGAAAGCATCTTTGAAAGCCGCGTCCCTGACATCGACAAGGATCTCTTTTTCATTAAATCGAAACGCGCAGGAGTAGTTATCGGTTTTATTACTGTCCATTGAAACACAAAAACAGCTATCAAAACCTTCGCGGCATTCTATCATAAAGAATTTAACTTTCTGGCGAATACGTTTATAATAGAAATCTTCTGTGCCGCCGTTGCTCAAAAAAATGGTATCGAGCCGCTTTATTCCATTAATATCGCAGGGACGAAGGAAAATAATAACCTCACGAATATCATTTTGGGGAACGCTCAATTGATTGTCATTAAAATTAAACAGTGTCTCTCTTAAAGGGAAAATGTATTCTTTAGGACTAAAATTGCTTTTTTGAGAAAGAACAAGAGCGTCTGCTGAACTAATCTCTCCATACCCAATCAAGTCAGTGTCAGAATAAGTACCTTTGCCAGCTTGCCGTACCGGACCTATTACCAGGTATTTTTCTGCAAGGCGTTTTAATGCCTTGTCAAAAGCTGCGTATGTAAGTTTAATTCCCACTTGTTTCTCCGGATTGTTCCAAACTCAACTCCCATACCGCTCCATCAGGGTCTGGGCAGTGTGTCCGTATCTTGCCGTCGTTCTGCCAAGGGAGTACAGCGCCATACCGCATTGCCTGGGCATCACGGATTACGGCCAAATAAGCGCTGCTGCACATACCCGCAGGAGTAAAACCACCTATAACAAAAGATTGGCCATCTTTGTAATAGCGGCACTGGCCTGATTTTACTATTCTTGCAATTACTCTAACCTTATTTTTATTATTTTCCATCTATCACCATTGACTAATATGTATTATTTCTGGAACTATCCAACTAAATAATTCCGCCTGCAATGATTTCGTCTTTATCATTATATAACACCAGTCTTTGACCCGGACATGGGGCAAATTGAGGCTGCTCGAAATCGACTTCTAATATATCAACTCTTTCCGACATAATCAGACACGGTTGAGGCTCATCATAAGAGTGGATTTTCCCATTTATTTTCCTGCCCATCTGCAACTCATCCGGTATAAGAACATTGACCTGATTTGCGGTTATCCTCGTACAGCCGGCCTGCTCTTTTATATCAAAAGCATAATTAGAAATGTCTTTATGTTCACCTATTATATTGTAACACTGATTTGACTGTGCCTCGCTTGAGGCTTTTTGATAATCGTCTACATCAGTACAGCATAACTTCATGCATTCCGGCTTTGTGCCACAATGCATATCCAACTCTGTGGCCATTGAACACACTTCAAGTTTTGTTAATTGGCCTAAAGGCAAAACCAGCCTTGGCAATCTATCTAACCTTATGCCATATAAAAAATAGCTCTGGTCATTCAATTTATCTATTGCACGCCCGAGGCGAGCTTTATTTTCATACTTTAAAATCCGTGCATAATGGCCTGTAGCCAGATGTGTAATTCCAAAAACTTCCTCTATAAAATCCCATACCAGCAAAAATTTCAGAAATGTATTACAATCAATACATAGATTTGGAGCTTGACCATGTAAATAATATCTGCGACATTTTTCTATTACAAATTCATTAAATGGTTCAAAAACATTAATAAAATAATGAGGTATATTCAGTTTCCTGCAAATAACAGCCGCTTTGCTGCCACAGTACAACCGTCTACTTATATCAGGCGTTACAGGCATTTTCATCGTTATGCCAAGTACATCCCACCCTTCCTCTTTAAGAAGATATGCGGCAACGCTGCTGTCAACGCTTCCGCTCATCAGCACCGCTATTTGCATAGAAGGAACTTTCTTTGGCAGCCACGGCAAAAAAGTGGGTGGCAATAACTTTATTTGTGGTCTATTAGTCACTTACAAGCGCCTTTACAGCCTCAATTGTTTTTTGAATGTCCTGATTGTTATGGGCCACGGACAAAAAGGCAGACTCAAACTGAGATGGAGGAAAAAGAACACCGGCATTCAGCATATATTTAAAGAAAATCGCATATTTAGATGTGTCCGACGATTTAGCTGTAACATAATCATAAACACGGTTTTTTGTAAAAAATACCGTGAACATAGAATTGATTTGATTGATTTGAACATCGACATCTGCTGACAGAAAAATATTTTTTAAGGCTATAGTAAGTTCATCTGTTCTCTTTGCAAGTTCCAGATATGGATTATTTTCAACAAGATATTTCAAAACAGCAATTCCAGCGGAAGCGACAAGCGGATTACCTGAAAGGGTACCCGCCTGATATACTGCGCCTAATGGCGCAAGATTCTTCATAATTTCTTTCTTTCCACCAAAAGCGCCTATCGGCAAACCGCCGCCAATAATTTTACCAAGCGCTGTCAAGTCTGGCTTGATACCATATAATTGCTGTACTCCACCCAATGCAACTCTAAATCCTGTAACGACTTCATCAAAGACAAGCACTGCTCCGATTTTGTCGCATATATTACGCAGGTTTTGGAGAAAATTTTCTTCAGGCAACACAACACCCATATTTGCTGCTATTGGTTCGACAATTATACAGGCAATATCCGAGCCGAATTTTTCAGTGAGCGATCGGATGGCTTCAATATTATTGTATGGGGCAACGAGTGTTTCGGCGGCAATGGATACTGGTACGCCGCTTCCGGATGGTATCGAAAATGTTGCGATTCCTGAACCGGCCTTTACCAATAAACCATCGCTATGTCCGTGATAGCACCCTTCAAATTTGATAATTTTGTTTCTGCCTGTATAGCCTCTGGCTAATCTCACCGCACTCATTACTGCTTCTGTACCGGAATTGACCAACCTGAGAAGTTCGATTGATGGAAACGCTTTCTTGATAAGTCCTGCAAGCTCATATTCCGGCTCAGATGAAAGCCCATAACTTACGCCTCTGTCAACGGCATTTTTGATGGCTTCTGCAACAGGCGGAAAATTATGGCCTGCAATAATCGCACCCCATGACATTAGATAATCAATATATGTATTCCCATCAATATCAGATATAGATGCTCTATTTGCTTTTTCTATAATAACAGGTTTAGCGCCTACGGCCTTAAACGTCCGAACAGGACTATTAACGCCGCCGACTATCGATTGGCAAGCCTCTGCATATTTTTTTTTGATTAGTAATTGTTCCACTTGGAAATTTCCTTGGCATAGTAAGTAATAATGGCATTAGCACCGGCTCTTTTCATAGCCGTTACTGATTCAATGACGGCATCTTTTTCATTGATAACACCTGCCTTTGCGGCAAATTTTATCATAGTATATTCACCGCTGACCTGATATGCGGCAATGGGCAGAAGCGTTTTCTGCCGCAATTGGTATAAAATATCTATATACGGAAGACCTGGCTTGACCATAAGCCAGTCGGCACCTTCCGCCTCATCCTGTAAGGCATCTCGAAGAGCCTCTGTCGGATTGGTAAACGAAAGCTGATAAGATTGTCTATCGCCGAAAGCCGGCGCCGAGTTTGCAGCATCACGAAACGGACCATAAAATGAAGAGGCAAACTTGGCAGCATAGGACATTATGGCGGTATCACATAATCCGTTTTTATCGAGGAGACTGCGGATAGCTTCGACCTGCCCATCCATCATTGCCGAGGGTGCAACCATATCCGCACCGGCCTGGGCGTGAATCTTTGCCATTTCAGCAAGCAGCTCAATAGAAGCATCGTTATCAATTTGTCCTTTTTGGTCAATTATTCCACAATGGCCATCCGTTGTATAGGCACACAGGCAGACATCGGTAATCACAACAAGTTCCGGATTGATTTTTTTCAGCCGGCGCACCGCAGTTGGTATAATTCCGTCCGGCTCGAAAGCGGCTTGAGCTTTCTTATCTTTTTTGTGCGTTTCCGGCACAGCAAAAAGAATAACCGCAGGTATTTTTAAGTCCTCAATTTCCTTATCCAGCAAATCGACACTTATTCTGTAAACTCCTGGCATCAATTCTATCGGCTCTCTTCTGCCAGCACCTTCTACAAGAAACAAGGGTAGAATCAGGTCATCAGCAGTTACAGCTACTTGGCGAGCCAATCTTCTTCGGCCATCAGTAAGTCGGTTTCTTCGCATTCTTGTATTAGGAAACATTATGGTTGTACCACCTTTGCTTTGACATTAAACTCGTTAAGCTGTTTTGCCGTTACATCGCCTATACACCAGACCTCTTTTTTAAAGGCCTGCCGGCCGTACTTTTCCCAATATGCCCTTACGCCGGAAGGACAGGTGAAATAAACTACATCATGTTCAGGCAATTTTCGGCCCAATTCTTGATGCGGCTGCACGCAATGCAGACACAGACGCTCTATTTGGCCAAGTTTTTCAGCTAATGATTTTGCTAAGGCTTCAGTTGCCGTTGCGCTCTGCACAAGCAAAACATTTGCCTTGTCCTGCGATTCGGTAATTTCAATGATGGCTTGCGAACCCATGCCGGCAGGAATAAAATCCGCGATTATTCCATTTTCCTCAAGCATCATAGCCGTACCCTGGCCACAGGCAACAATTTTTGTTAAATATAGAACTCTGCTGTCAAAACCTGAAGTTTTCAATGCTTCAAAAAATAATTGCACAGAGGTTTTACTGGTAAATATTATATATCCAAAGTGATTGGCTCTTAACTGTTCGATTATTCCCGGAAATTTTTTATATTCCTCTTCGATTCTAACTACCTTAACCGCAGGCCAGTGTATAATTGTTCCCATTGTTCTAAAGTTTGCAGGGTCAAGGCCGGTAAATAGTATTCTTGGTCTGCTTTGCGGCAGTTCTTTTTTGTCAGCAGCTTTTCCGACAATCAATATAGCCGGCGAATGTATGTCGGCCTGGTGAGCTAAAGACGCAATATTTCCTATTTTGCTCTCGACCTGATTTTGCCAGGCCATACTGACGCGTTCCGCAACTACGACAGGAGTGTCTTCAGGCCAGCCATCTTTTATGAGTTTATTAACAACTTCTTCAATAACACTGACAGCCATAAAAATAACCAGCGAATCCGCCTTTGGGAAAGACTCGTTAATTTTTCCGCCAGCACATCTGGCTGTAACAACGGCAAAGGAAGATGACTGCTGACGCTGCGTAAGAGGCAAATCGAGCAAAGCACCAGCGGCGGTGGCAACCGTAAGGCCGGGAATAACCTCACAGGATATATCATTCTCTAATAAGAATGCCAGCTCTTCCATAGCGCGGCCAAAGATGTGCGGGTCGCCAGTTTTTAATCGAACAACAGTTTTTCCCTGCCTGGCAGAATCGGCCATCAATTGGTTAATTTCGCTCTGCTCTTTATGGCCGCTTTCATCTTGAAGCCATATAATATGTTTATTGCCGACGAATACTCCGAGTTCCTCAAAAAAAGTTCTTGGCAGTAGGCTGTCGCAAATCAGAGTATCAGCTTTTTTGATGGCTCTAAGACCGCCAACAGTAATCAAATCCGCTGAACCGGGACCGGCACCAACAATGTATACTTTTCCGGTATTCATCTGCCTAACGAACTCCTGCCCAAATCAAGCGGTTTTAAGAACTCCATCAATTCGACATCATCATTTCTGACAACAAGGGCTAATGAACCCTGGCCGGGCGTAAAAGGAAATACCTTTTCTGAAAATACCTCTGCAATGCGGTCAGTTAGTCCTAATCGAATCAGGCCTGCGCAAGCTAAAATTAAGGCATCGAATTTTCCCGCATCGAGCTGCTCAATCCTGTTTGGAACATTTCCACGAATATCAGCAACCTCGATATCCGACCTCAAATGAATTATATTTTTCTTACGGGTAACACTGGAGGTTCCAATAATTGCCCATTTCGGCAATGATTTCAGCGGTACATTGTTCTTTGAAACAAGGCAGTCCCATGGGGCAAGGCTTGGCGTAACGGCAATTACTGTCAAACCAGACGCAAGTTTTTGCGGCAAATCTTTTGCGCTGTGAACTGCAATATCTATTCGGCCTTCCAATAAAGCCCTGTCGATATCACGAGTAAAGAAGTCATCGTCTTTGATTTCAGGAAGAGGCGTTCTCTTGTCTCTGTCGCAGGGAGTATCAATAAACACTTCTTCCAGTTTTATATCATCAGCCAGCATCTTCAGAAATTTTTTGATTTCAGCAATCTGAATTTTAGAAAGCAGACTTTGCCTTGCGCCTATTCGGATAATGCCGCAGGGTGGTTTAACAGCCTTGCGGCTGCTGTACCAGATAAGTGTTTGCTCAATGGCTTTTAGACGCGTATCGGCGATAGTCTTTATTTCCTCTGTGGTCAGCTTAATTTGTGGTATTTCATTAAAGCTGAAATAATTGCTGTCGCCCTGGTTTTTTAAGATATTACCATATCCTTCAATATCTATAATAAGCGGATTAGATGTTTTTTTATAATGTTCTATAGAGACAAGAGCCTTGGGCGTAAGTTCGGAACAAATAATCAGGATATCGGCATTGTTAAGAAAGTTCTCTATTTTGTCTGTATGATAAATCTGATAGTCGCTATTTTGCTTTTCAGTATGCTTTGAAAAGTTTATAACCTCGTGGCCGGAATCAATCAGTTTGTTAATCAAAGAACGGCTTATGTTTCCATTGCCGACAACTAATATGTGAGCTGATTTTACATTGCCGAAACTCTTATTAACTAATGATGCAATTTCCGAAGCCCAGCAGTGTCGCTCGGCAGTCAGACCAGTTGTCTGGCGTATTTTTTTTGCAGACAGTATCACAGACGAGAAAGTTTTGTACAACTGCGATGATTCGGAAACAATCCATTTTTTTACGGCACCTTTTATCTGATTTACAATTTCTGTTTCGCCGGTTAAAGGCGAATCAAGTCCCAGGCAGATATTGAGTAAATGATAATAGGCTGTATAGCTATTCTTATAACATAAGCTTGTTTTAAATGTGCCGGCAAAATTTTCCAGTTGGGATAATATATTTCTGATTGATTGGCGTGCATCGCCGTCCTGGACATAGCATTCCCATCTCCGGCAGGTAGCGAGCACGAGAATTTTGTCCTGTGCGGGATTGTTTTGAGCGATTGTATTTTCAAATTCCTTCAGTCCGCCAAAATCTTCTCTGCTCAAATTTGTTCTGTCAAAGCCGAACATCGCCAATTCTTCCGAGCGGTCGTCTAATTGGTTCATATACGCCTTTATTCTATCGCGTACGGCTTTTGAACGGCGGCAGTTTGTCCCATTAGAATGCACGGCAACTGTGAGATTGTCATTTTTAAATGCGGCTGGGAAAATTACCTGTGAAAATCTTCCTGAAGAGACAACACAATTGAGTTTGCCGAGCCTGCGAGCCTCTGTGCCTATTTCGATATTTAGCGCAGGATTTGAGGTTGCTGCGATAACAAAATCATAGTCGTTTAGATATTCTGCCCGATATTCAGATCGTATCCATCGCACTTTTTCTGATTCTATATTAAAACTGAGTCCTTCGCTGATTTCCGGCGACAAGACTGTAACAGATGCATTTGCACCGAGAAGCGTGGTAGTCTTTCTCGCTGCAATTCTGCCGCCGCCGACAATAAGGCATCGAACACCGGTCATATCCATACCGAGCGACAGATAGCCAGTTTGAGGACTTCTTATCTTCTTTTCCACCTGTACATCATCTATTTTAGTGAAACTTTTCATTATAATGATCAATCAAAAAGCATCGTACTTATATACCGCTCTGCCGTATCTGGCAATAGAACAACAATCACTTTGCCGGCATTTTCTTTTCGCCGAGCTGTTTTTACCGCTGCCGCTGCTGCCGCCCCTGATGATATCCCGGCAAATATGCCTTCTTTTTTGGCCAGACTTTTTGATACTTCAAAAGCTTCAGCATTAGTTATCTGAATTACTTCATCAATAACTTTTCTGTCCAGTACATCAGGAATGAATCCAGCGCCGATTCCCTGAATCATATGAGGTCCGGCCTGGCTTCCTGAAAGCACTGCCGAATCTGCCGGTTCAACTGCTATTATTTTTACAGAAGGTTTTCTTGATTTGAGAGCTTCTCCAATGCCGGTGATTGTTCCACCGGTACCAACGCCGGCAATGAAAATATCCACTGAACCATCTGTGTCTTTCCAGATTTCCTCGGCGGTTGTTTGGCGGTGTATCTGCGGATTGGCGGGATTTTTAAACTGCTGCGGCATAAAGGCATCGCTGGTTTTCTTTACTATCTCATCAGCTTTGTTAACCGCACCAGTCATTCCTTCTTCGGCGGGCGTAAGTACAATTTCCGCTCCAAAGAATTGCAGTATCTTTCTTCGCTCAACGGTCATTGATTCGGGCATAGTTAAAATCAGTTTATAACCACGGGCAGCGGCAACCCATGCCAAAGCGATGCCGGTATTTCCGCTTGTCGGCTCAATGATAGTCATACCCGGTTTTAATTTCCCCTCTTTTTCAGCAGTAAGCACCATACTAACGCCGATACGGTCCTTAATACTACCGGCTGGATTAAAAGATTCGAGTTTGGCGGCTATTTTGGCTTTGCAGCTATCGACTATTTTGTTCAGCCATACCATTGGAGTATTTCCGACCAGTTCTGTCATATCATTTGCTACATTCATATCTAGTCCCTTTGAATATTATTTGTTATTTTTTCCGAAGTACTTTAAGGGAAAAATGATTGCCGAGATTTTTAATTTCCACAATCTCTTGTCCCTGTTCGGCGAAACTGTCCGGCACATTCCTGACTGGTTCACCCGCATCGAGCAAAATTTCAAGAATTTGGCCGGTTTGTATCTTTTCCAATTCAAGTTTGGCTTTGACAAAATTAAGCGGACAGGCTACTCCCTGTAAATCGACAGTCCTGCTTTGCTGAATAACATCTTTATTTTCCGCTACTGCGAACGGCTCAATTTTGAATTTCAGATTGGAATCGAGCGATAGATAAAGTTCCTCGATTCGCTTGACAAGTTTTTCCGCTTGAGGAATAAATTTTTCCAGAGACTCCAAATCGCCGATTTTCCAGTCTATCGCGGCATTGAGCAATTCGGCTGCTTTCGCATCTACCCAGCCGGGGTTGACGAGATACTCTGTAAAAACGGAAAATATTTCCCTGTCCTTTTTCGGCTCCTGACCAAATACAATTAAAAGAGCTCTGGCTGATGACAATAGAGCTTTGTAAATATTATCGCCGCTATCTTTCGGATTTTTGACCGCAGCTTTGATAGCATCTTTTGCCTGATTGATATCGACCGATACGATATCCAGCACGCCGGCGCCGCATTCCCCCGGGCCGCGTCCTGCCAATGTGAAAGGGGTATTATCGCCGTAATCGTAAAAATATTCTTCAGGAAATTCTGCCGAAAAATCACCGTACTTTGCCGTAAGAGTTTTTAATTTTTCCAAACTTATTGTTCCGTTTTCAAACGCTCCAGCCAATATGTCCGGTATGCTTTTGGCCGGCGCCGTTCCGATTTTTTCAGCCAGCCTGGCTTGCCCTTCGGCAGTTCTGCCGCCAATGAAAATATCGTAGCACGGCATCAGTCTGCCGCTGACCCTTTTGGCCAATCCCTGTAAACCTATGCCGGCTATAGAGTGATGTCCGCAGGAATTAGAACAGCCGCTTATTTTTATAGTGTTATCATCTGCGCAGATGCCTTTTGCGTCAAACTTGTTTACAATAGCTTCTGCCAATTTTCTCGAAAGGCACAATCCAAGTTTGCAGGTTGCCGCTCCCGTGCAGGCCACAATATTATTTGATTTATGATTTATATCCATTTCCAATCTATCGAGTTCGGAATAAAGTTTCTCCAGGTTAGCCACCGGTATAGAAGGAATAAGAATATTCTGTGACTGCGTAGTTCTAAGTAATCCTTGCGTATATTTTTCAGATATATTGGCTATTCCGATAAGTTTATCTGCAGAAATATCGCCGAGCCTGAGATTGATTTTTACTGAAGCATATTCTAAATATTGTTCTCTGTATGTCCCTGTTCTTGCAGCAGGTGGCAGAGAATTGACATCCAATGGTTTTATTTCACGATTATTAAAAGCTAAATCTCTAATTGGCGGAATCTGTCCCTCCAACCCCTCTTGTCGCAATTTGTCGCGAATTGATTTGTACATTTCAACAAATCTTTCGCTTCCAAATCTTTTAAGCACATACCGCAATCTTGCTTTATGCTTATTTGACCTGTCGCCATATTGGTCAAACAGTTGTTTGATTGCCTCAACTGTTAGAAAAACATCATTAGCATCAATGAACTCCTCAATTTTCACCGACAATTCAGGATTTGGTCCAAGTCCTCCACCTGCATAAACAGTAAAACCATTTCTGCCATCTTTTTGATGGGCAAAAAAACCTAAATCCGCCACAGAAGCTAATGCACAATCTCGCGAGCAACCCGAAAAGGCTATTTTATATTTGCGAGGCAGGTTGAAAGAGTTTTTATTTTGGAGCAGATATTCCGTTGCCGCAATCGCATATGGAGCCACATTAAAATTTCTATTTTGGCATGTATCTGAATAAGGGCAAGCACTGACATTGCGAACTGTATTTCCGCCGCCGCCGCGACTGCTGAGGTCTGCTTGAAGCAGGCCTTCAAGAACATCCGGCGTGTTTTCAATATTGACTTCATGAATCTGCATATCTTGCCTGGTGGTTATATGAACGATGCCGTTTCCAAATTGTTTGCTCAATTCGGCAATTTGTCTTGCCTGTAACGCAGACAGAATACCTGCGGCAATGCGTATTCGCACCATATATCTGCCGGCAGTTCGCTGCTCATATATGCCCATCGGCACACGATAGGCGCGAAAGGCAACTTCTGTACGATCTCCTTTCATAAACTCCTGAACTTTACTGCGATATTGCAGAGTGTCGCTTACAATGTTTTCTGGTATATGCAGGATTGGTTCTCGTTTAATTGTCATTAGGTTTACCGTGCTTTCTTTCTTATATAATCTCTACTGCGTTTTCACTGACATTTTTGCCGGTTATTCTGAAACCTTTTATAACAGGTACTTCTATGCTCATGATAGATAGTATTATATACACTACATCAGGCGTTAATGCCATTCGTATATCTTCTTCCGAAGGACGCGCTGGGCTGTTTGGATGGCTATGATATATCGCCAGCATCTCAAGTCCAGCAGAGCGAATATCCTTAATCACCTTAAACTGCTCCTGTGGTTCCATCGTAAAATGTTCGCTGCTGTTGTCAATATTGGTCATCATATATATTTTACTGACATTTCCGTCTGTACCTGCAAGAATTCCGCACGACTCGACAGGAGATGCCGTAACTGCCTGTTTCAGCATTTGCTCAAAAATTTCTTTGGGAATATTTAATTTCAGCATTTGCAGTTCCTTAAATTACATACCTGCTGCTGTTCATCTTTCAGTTCCAAAATTGTCGGCGTATTGCCGCAAAGAGGGCAGTCCGGATTTCTGCTCAAAGGCACTTTGCGAAATTCCATTTTCAGAGCGTTATATGTCAATAATGTATCCGTAAGCAGATTTTCAATGCCCAGCAAATATTTTATCGCTTCTGTTGCCTGCAGCGAACCGATTACTCCGGCCAAAACGCCTAATACGCCCGCTTGTGAGCAGGAAGGCACCGCACCGGCAGGCGGAGGAGAATTAAAAATGCAGCGATAACAGGTCGTTCCCCCAGGCAGTACCGTCATTAACTGGCCGTCAAATTTTAATATACCTGCGTGTGAAAAAGGCACTTTTTCAAAATAGCAGGCATCGTTTACAAGAAACTTTGCGGGGAAATTATCCGTGCCGTCAATCACAAAATCATACCCTCTGATTATCTCCAGGATATTATCGGCTTTGGCCCAGCATTTATAGGTTTTGACTTCCACATCAGGATTTATGGCTTTTATTTTGTCAGCGGCAGAGGCGACTTTGTCTGTTCCAATATCTTTAGTATGATGAATCACCTGTCTTTGCAGGTTAGTTAAATCCACCTTGTCGGCATCGACTATACCGATAGCGCCGACTCCAGCCGCAGCCAGATATAAAGCTGCCGGAGCCCCTAGACCGCCTGCGCCGACTATCAGGACTTTTGATGAAAGCAGTTTTTCCTGACCTGTTCCGCCAATCTGCTCCAGGATAATATGCCTACTATATCTTTCAATCTGCTGCTCAGTTAATCCCATTTCCGCCTCCCATAAAATACAGAAATTCCACTTTGTCGCCGTCTTTTAACACGTTTTTCTCAAAATCGCTTCTTCGCAAAACCTGCCCGTTAAGCTCCACCGAAACCATTTCCGGCATTTTTACCTTTTGCTCAACTAAAAGTTCGATAACGGTAAGAGAATTGTTTAAATCCGTTTCTTTTCCATTCACAAAAATTTTCATAGTTTATTCCTCAAAAGCCTTTTTTAATGCCTGTTCAAAATCAGTTCTTATGTCTTCAAAATCTTCTATGCCGACGGAAACTCTAATCATATCTTCCGAAACTCCCATTTGTTCTTTTTGTTCGGCAGAGAATTCATGAAATATGGTAGAGGCCGGATGTATAACCAAAGTCTTGGCATCTCCGAGATTAGCCAGATTTTTTGCCAGTTTCAGGGAATCCAAGAATTTAAAGGCTTTAACTTTATTCCCAAGTCCAAATGTAAGCAGTCCGCCGCCTTTGCCGCCGAAAAACTTTACGGCTCTTTCATAGAATTCATTGTTTTGCAAGCCCGCATACTTCAGCCGTAATACTTTCGGGTGCTGCCGGAGAAAATCGGCTAATTTCTCCGCATTTTCACAATGCTTGGCCATTCTGCACGAAAGCGTTTCCATTCCCTGCAGCGTCAAAAAGGAATTCATCGGCGAAGGACAGCCTCCCAAATCGCGATAAATCAGATTTCGCAGATGAGACAGGAAAGCCAATCGTCCAGACCGTTCAGCCAATTGTCTGATATCTTCAAAGATTCCTTTCTTCCAATCATAATTTCCAGTATCTATTATTGCGCCACCTATAGCTGTTCCGTGCCCATTGATAAATTTAGAAGTCGAATGAATCACTATATCGACGCCAAAGTCACCAGGCCTAAAAAGTACCGGTGTAGTAACTGTACTATCAACAATAAAAGGAATATTGACTTTATGAGCGACAGTCGCGATTGCGGATATATCCGGAATATCCATTCGTGGGTTACCGATACTCTCAACAAAAATGAGTTTTGTTCTGCTGTTAATCGCCTTTGCGAAATTCTCGGCCTCAACGGCATCGACAAAGACCGTTTCAATGCCGAATCGTTTAAGGGTATTTTCAAACAGCGACACCGTTCCGCCAAAGATACCGGCTGCCGCGATTATCTGGTCGCCGGATTTGACCAGCCCCATTACAGCCGAGGCAATGGCAGCCATCCCACTGGAGGTTGCGATGCAGCCGATTCCATCCTCAAGCTGTGCCAATCTGGCTTCGAGAACGGCGGTCGTCGGGTTTGCGATTCGTGTATAAACGTATCCCGGCAATTTGCCGTCAAAAACATCGGCCAGTTCCTGTGCCGTTTTATAGGCATAAGAAGTAGTCTGATATATTGGCACGCTCGTGGAGCCATTAGAGCTGTCGCCGGCAAAACCGCCATGTATGGATAATGTTTCATTTTTCATATAACCCTTTATTTCTATTTACAATCTGACTATTATTATAAATAATACTCGATTAGATATTTTTGGGCAGTAAGAAGCTCCTTTATTTTTACAACTGCTCCGGCAATGTCATTTAGACTGTCTATTTGAAGATCGACTTTTGTACGGCTGAAACGATTCGGACCTATATTGATAACCCTGCAGTCATTAGGAGAATTGAGGGCATTAATTGTTTCTATCTCGTAATCGTCAACATTGCTTATTGTCGTGATAAGTATCAGTCCCGCGTCGGTGAATAAATGCGATACCTCTCCGAGCCTTCTGATATATTCATCCCGCTCTTTGTTTTCGTCAATATCTACATTCGTATCGATACCAAGCAGGCTGTTGGAAAGGCCGAGATAATAAACATATCTTCCTGCGTTAAAGAGCGACTCTTCCAATGCTTTAGCCAGTTTTTTCTTTCCTGTATCGGCCGGACCGCAAATAAGCACAAGCGTCGATCGCTGGGAATATCTTTTGGTTCTTGTTTGAGGCGTTATGCTGCTGCGCTCCCATCTTTTTTCGCGCTGCTCGACATGTTCGGTAATTCTATTGCCGATATTTCTGGCCGAACCGAGAATTACTCCGCCGCCGACAATTTCATAATTATCGATTATCACGAACCTGCCGGTCTGGGAAATCTCTAATGAACAGTCAAAAGCAATCGGTTTAAGCGTCTCGAGCATACATTCCGCGACATCGTGCCTTTCAATCTGCTGACGATTGGAGTCTGTGGTCAAATCGGAAGCGTCAAGCACAGTAATTATTCGATGCAGCCATACCGGCATTCTTGCGCCTGCCAGTTTAATCTTATACCGCTTATTTTTTATCATCGGCTGCCGACCCATCCAGAAGATGTTGGCCTTAAGATGTACGGCGACTTTTGCCGGCGGCTCATCGACTTTGCACATCAATTCTCCGGGCTTAATATAAACCTGTTCTTCCAAAGTAAAACCTGTTGATTGGCCAGCATAAGCTTCTTTTTGGACGGGTGTATTAAAACTTTCTATGGTTGCGATTTTCGTTCTTTTTTCTGAAGGCATAAAAACAACTTCATCGCCGACTTTTATGCTTCCCGTTTCGATTCTGCCTGCGATAATTCTTCTGTCGTCGCCGGTTTCGGTAAATTTGTATATATCCTGAACTGGAAACCGAAATGGTTTCTTTATGTGGTCTAATTCCTTGACAAAGCTGTCAACGGTTTCAAGAATCGTCATGCCGGAATGCCACGGCATTTTATCTGATTTTGTAATTATATTGTCGCCGTTTCTGGCGCTCAAAGGAATAAAATTCATCGGCGTAACACCTATCCTGTCGAGAAATTCCTGATACTCGTTTTTTATTGAAGTGAAAACTTCCTGAGAATAATCCACGAGGTCCATTTTATTCACGCAGACTGCTACCTGTTTTACGCCGAGCATACTAAGTAGATATCCGTGTCTGCGGGAGTTTTCCCTGACTCCTTCTTTAGCGTCAATCACAAGCAATGCCGCCTCAGCGCGAGCCGCTCCGGATATCATATTTTTGAGAAATTCAATATGCCCCGGTGCATCTATTATGATATATTTTCGTTTCTTTGAACGGAAAAAGCAGCGTGCCGAATCTATAGTGATGCCCTGAGCCTGCTCATCTTTTAAAGCGTCCAGCAGAAAAGCGTATTCAAAAGGCTTGGCGTTACGAGCGCATCTGTTCTTAACATCTTCAAGCTTGCCTTCCGGCAGTGAATTTGTATCCGCCATCAGCCGACCTATGACGGTACTTTTGCCGTGGTCAACATGGCCTATGACAACTATAGTCATTTGCTCTTGCGATAAGTCATTTTCTGTATAATTTTTAATCAACTCTGCCATAATTTTTATCCATTTACCATTACATATAACCTTCTCTTCGCAGTGTCTCCAGTCCGGAACAATCTTCCTTGTCCTGCTCTCTGCCGGACCTTTCGGCGATATTGGAAAATTTGCCACTGCGAAGTTCTTCGATAACATCCTTTACATTTTTTGCATCCGACTGTACCGGCGAAGTGCAAGGCCAGCATCCCAATGAACGATACCTTTTGCCGTCACCCTGATTAAAATACAAATCAACAATCGGGATATTTTCCCGTTCTATGTATTCCCAGATATTAAGCTCCGTCCAGTCCAGCAGCGGATGAATACGAACATGTGTTCCCGGAGCAAAATCAGTCTTGAACTGATTCCATAACTCCGGTGGCTGGTCGCCCACATCCCATTCGCTATGCTGGTCGCGAGGCGAAAAATATCTTTCTTTGCTTCGGCTGCCTTCTTCGTCAGCCCTGGCTCCGACGATTACTCCTGTAAAAGGCTCGCCGTTTTGGTGTTTTACAAATTTGCCGGTAGAATGATCCAGAATCCGGCGGGGCCATTCTCCGCTTAGCGTATGTTTTAGGGCTTCACTTTTGAGAGATGCGCAGCATTGCAGCCTGTTCAGTTTTCCGTCCGGAAAAGTTTCCTTGGCCTCAATAGCTCTGATATTTTCACCTACTACAAGATTTAATTTCCATTCCATTGCAAAACGGTCTCTGTATTCAATCATTTTTGGTATTTTATATGCTGTGTCAATATGCATCAGCGGAAAAGGCACATGGTCGAAGAATGCCTTTCTGGCAAGCCACAATAAGACCGTGCTGTCTTTGCCGATAGACCACAGCATTACAAGATTCTTAAAGCTCCTGTAGGCTTCCCGAAATATATACACACTTTGCGATTCGAGTATATCTAAATGGTGCATTGTCTATCCTTTTTTTGTTTACTGTCTTTTAAATGCAGTCCGCATTCTTTATGTTCCGGTTCTTCCCACCACCATCTGCCGCTGCGGATATCTCCGCCGTTCTCAACCGCTCTTGTGCAGGGCGCACATCCTATGCTTGTATAACCCTTATCGTAAAGCTGGTTATAGGGTATGTTGTTAGTTTTAATATAATCCCAAACCTGCTCCGTAGTCCAGTCTGCAAGCGGCGATATTTTTATCACATTAAATTTATAATCAGCCTCGATGCTCTTTAAATCCGCACGGGTAATCGCCTGTTCTGAACGCAGGCCGCATATCCACGCATCAAGCTGCGAAAGTTTTCTTGTCAGCGGCTCAATTTTCCTGACATTGCAGCATAATTTTCTTAAATCTGCGTTTTTGTAAAACAAATTTAGACCATATTTATTGACCATTTCTTCCACTTTTTTGTAATCCGGGAAAAGGATTTCAATTTCTATGTTGTATTTTTCTCTGGTTTGCTCAATCAGGTCATATGTTTCCTGGGGCAGTCTGCCGGTATCAAGCGTAAAAATAACAGGCGAATTACTGCCCTTAGTCAGCATATCCAGAATTACCTGGTCTTCATCGCTGAAACTCGATGACAGTGCGATTTTTGAGCCGAATCGTTCCGACACGACTTTGAGCAATTCCAAAGCATCCAAACCTTTGGTTTGTTCCGTTATTGTATTTTTTAATTTCTCAAGTTCTTTCATTTTTTAATTTCCTATATCTGGTATTCCGGCGTTTTGACACGCCCAAATTTTATCTTGTTCCAAATTCTCTCGTGAGCGTAGAACAAAAAAATCTTAATCAAAGGGTCAATTATCCCGATACCAATTGCCAGCTTGAGCTCTTTCGATATCGCCAATGCGATTAAAAATGTTGTCAGAGAACCCCAAATTCTATAACTTACCGCCTTTGTAATTGCCCGTAAATGTGATTCCATAAATCTCTATTCCTTGTTTTAGAATATTCCTATAACGTCAATAATTAAGAGCAAAAAAATAAAATTTTATATAACATAATCAGAAGTGCTTGTTTTTTGACTGTCTTTATACATTCTGGTTATCTCTGAAAATGTTTTGTTTCTACAAATTTTGGACACGGCTTGGTCTATCTCAGCCCAAAGTATTCCGAACACACCGGCAGTTTCACAATAATCTGCCAAATTTTCATGTTTTTCCGGTACTACCGAAATCGGCCCCTGAATACATTCAATAATTTGACCTACAGTAATATCCTCGACAGATTTTGCGAGTTTGTAACCACCATCACGGCCGCGTCTTGACTCAATAAATCCACCATGTTTCAGCTCGTTTAAAATCGTTTCCATAAATCGCAGCGATATATTTTGAGCATTGGCAATGTCGCGACTTTTGGCAGGGTTATCCGCGTTTCGCAACGATAGTTCCAGTATAGCCTTCAAAGCATATTGACATTTCTTGGATATTTTCATATTCAATTCCTACTAATACTATATGAATACTATGATATGTAATAATTTTATATTGTCAACACAATAGTTCAAAAAATTTGGAAAAGTTATAGAATAATGTAATTCAATACGATAAGTGCTTATCTTGCAAGTACTTATACCTAAATGCCCGTAAAGGTACTGTCCCAGTCTTTCCATATCGGTTCAAACCCGTGTTTTTTCACCATTTCCGCAACCTCTTTAACGCTGCGGCTGCCATTGACATCGAATTGATTTTCTGTCCTGTTTTCCCGTTGTGCGTAGTCACCAGGACTGGTTTTGCTTCCTGCACTCATTTTGGTAATACCTATAGTTATCAGATTGTCTCTCAAATAAGCCGGTTCTCGTGTGGAAAGCACTAAAGCAACATCTGCAAAACAAAGCCTCATAGCTACTATCATCTGGACGAGATTCTTGTCGGAGACTAAATATTTGAAATTTCCTGTATCGACTTTATATGCGGGGCGGATTCTTGAAAAAGATACCGACAAATATATCTTCCAATGCTTTTTAATAACACAGTGAATATGCTCAGCCAAAGCTGGCGTTTCGAGACGCCAGTCTGCCAGTCCCAGAAGTACTCCCATACCCACCTGACGTATTCCTGCCGAAGCTATTATAACACTTGCTTCGACACATGACAGCAATGTTTTTGAACAGCTTCTCGATGAAAACAACAGCAGCAGTGATGTATATGCGGATTCCGCTTATGGCTCCGCGAAGAAAATTGAGGCTTTGAAGAAAAAAGGTTTTCGCGGCCATATTCAGGCCGGATTATTTGAAAAAACACTGCCTGATGTTTTCGCAGGGAGCAACTATCTACCTGGCGGCGGCGATAAAAGCATTGGTGAGTATCGCATTGCTGTTCGGCGTTTCAGCCGAATGCGGGTATGAATGGGTAATAATAGTTTTTGGAATTCTGGCTCTGGCTGACGCGGTATTTATTATCGCCGCTCCACAAAAGGCAAGAGCGATCGCAGGATTCTTTGCCGAAAAAAGCAGACTTTTGTCGATAATCTATTTGCTAATCGACGTATTACTTGTCTATGCTGCTTAATGTATCGAGGCCTATATCCTTTTAAAACGCCTGCCCCCACAAATTATTACTGCCATTAGAATGGTCGGCTATAACATTGCCGTTCTCATCCAACACATATCCCAGCCGCTCAAGCAACATACTTTTTGCGTGGCCGTCCACGAAAGAAGCATTAGCTTTGTTGTTGTGCCGGTTCGAAGCGGGTGACTGCTGCAGCTGCTCGCTTGATCCAGGGGAGAAACTCTGTGCGCCCGCTTCTCGAGCTATCTTTGGCGGGTCCAGTGCATAAGAATGCCCGCCGTGCGGGATGCCGCCGCCCCTACTGTCGGCAATTATGACGGTTTCACCCGGCCGCCGTATATTTGCTGCTTTGACAGGGAAATTATGGTATCGGCCGGCAGTTACCTTCGCATTGCCAAGATATTGCCAGTTATATCCATAAGAGCCGTTGCGAATATCGCGTACATCCCATCCGGCGTGCTTGAACGAAGGACAAATAAAATAATTATTGGTCATTAACAGTGTGTCGGCGTCTCCGAAAGAAGGCCGGCCGCTGTAGGGTGAAGGGTTAATCACCGGCCCGACACCCTGGTCAAAATACCATTGCCATCTTGGCTTTTCTGCGCCGTATTTATTTATATAAGTTCCCCCAGTTAGCGAGGCCATCCTGAACGGCGGGAAAACGCCTCCGTCATTCGCATACATCATTCCGGCCAAAGCAAGCCGTTTAACATTGGCAAGACAAACGACCGATTGCGCCCCCCTGCGAGCTTTGCCCAGTGCCGGCATTAAAATACCCAGCAATGCCGCTATGATACTTATTACGACCAATAATTCTACAAGCGTAAAGCCTTGCCTTTTCAGGGTATGACTCTTATAACTATTCTGACGCGCCTGACGATTATGCTTATGCACTTTGTTCATTGTTTTCCTTTATCGGCCTGCAAAATCCCATTCTTTGCCTTCAGCCCTATCGCCGTTCGATACATCGGCAGCAGCCACATGTCTGCCAATAGCCGCTATCACAACAATTAAAAGCACTGCTATAAGCAAAACAGGCAACGATTTTTTTAGTCTATTCATTATTATTTTCCCTTTACATTGTTAAAAATCAACCTTTAATCTCTACTCCAAAACCATTTTGAAGCTTTCATAAACTCTATCAGTAACTAAGCTAATCCATAATAATACATCTCCTTTCCGGCTTTACCTGCAAATAAAAAGAGCAGATAAATTCCTGTAATTCGACAAGCGCAAAGCCCTGTTTCTCATAATTGACATATCTATCTCCAAAATAAAAACGCTATTATATTGATAATGATTATCGTTATCATTATATTTTCAAAAAAATATTAGTAATCATTAAAGCTTCTTTCCAATATGCTTTTTAGCGCATTCAGGGCACAAACCAAATATATCCAGTTTGTGTCGTTCCTGAATATAACCATACTTCTTTACAAGTTCATTCTGAATTTTTTCAAGCTTGAGGCTACATATTTCTTCAAATTTGCCACACTTCAGGCAAATAAGATGATCGTGATGTTCATGGCCGTATTTGTGCTCATACCGCAGAGAGCCATCTTCAAAATCAACCTGTCTGCATATGTCCGATTCACACATAAGCTTTACCGTCCTAGCCACCGTCGCATAACCGATTCCCTCATGTTTTTTTCTTACAAGGTTATATAATTCCTGGACAGTAACATGTTTTTCGGTGGCCCAAAACACATCCAGCACATGATCTCTCTGCTCAGTATGTCTAAGTCCCTGCCGGGCAACAAATTGCTCAAATTTTGCTTTAGCGTCCATTATCTTTAATTTCTGTAAGACATCGCCGATATTTAGCCGATTCAAGGCTATTTATGCGGCCTTAAAATACTCTAAAAAGCCAAAATACTTGCTGATAATGATTATCAATAGCAAACAATCGATAGCGTGTCAACATCTTTTTGCGAATTTTTTTGAATTTTTTACAGTTAGACGTAAATTCCAACCTAAAGTGTTGCGCTTCAGACTGAAATTCGCCTGTATTTACTTTTTTTAGAAACTCTTACTGACGCCGATACTCGTGAAGAAATAGTCGCTGCTGGCGCTGAATACATCGGAGTCGCGTATATTTCCGTCAACCAGGGTTACATAATTAACGCTGGGTTTTATTGTCCATCCACCAGGAAAACATATAGGAAAAGCGAAGGTAAACGCCAAATCGTTCAGCCTGGACTCATCAACATTCCAGTAAGCCCTGTTATATGTGCTGCTGCCCCAGCCGATGCTTGCTCCCAACTGCAGGTCGCAATGGCCGTCTTTGCTAAAGGTTGCGATTTTTTCAAGCGTATGCCCAACTCCGAACTGTGCGTATGTGCCTTTAACATAACCAACATCGTGATACACCTTAATAAACGGCCTCAACAGCGCATCGAAATTAAGTCCCCAGTAAATTTCAGTCGTATCTCCTACAACGCTGGGAAAGTGGTAGTTGATGATGCCGACCGAGAAACCGACCTTTTCAGTAATCGAACAGCTGTAATCGAGCGTTAAGTCATATTCAGTAAATTTGCCGCTATTCCCGCCGTAGTTCGTCATATCCATATTGCCCCAAACACCAAGCGTTAGTTTTTTATAATTCGCTGAAAGCCCTGTTTGGAAGGTGTAATCATCAGTATTTAGCTGCCCTCTGCCGACATATTTGCTGAAAAATTCCGCCGTAAGCTCAAAATTTATTTTGTCATTCTCAGCAAAGACATTCTGGTAAACCGCCATTAAACAGGCTGCTAAAACAGTCAATTTCTTTTTCATTTTTGAACTCCTGTAAAATTTATGTGTTTCTATTTCATAAAAAAGGGAGCAGGCAAAAATCAGTTAATCTGACTTTTATCTGCTCCCTGGCTGGCTTCGAGCTTGCTGGGTCGCAAGTGTTTTTTTAATACTTCTTTTATTTATTCATAATTAATTTACCATTTCTTGTTATTCTTAATCTGTAAACAGAACCATCGTGGCGAATCATTATTTCATTATTATCGCCAAACAACTGAGACGATTCGAAGAAACGTATCTGCCGTTTAACATTACTTTCATTATTTTTAGGATTATTCTCGATTTTCATAAATATTTTAAAAGAATCAGTTTGTTTTTCTGACGAAAATACAGTCAGCCAGTTCTTTATCAATCGCAAACTGAGACTGACCTGTTTGAAGAACATAAGAAGGAAACTTTTGAAGCAGCGTTACCGCAATGCCTGGCAAGATGCCCATAGCCATCAGCTTCTGCAATTTCTGATTGTCCTGTGTGTGGATATAAGCAACTTTGCCTTTTTGATTTTTATTTAAATCTGAAAGTGATGAAATAACTTTATTTATGCCAGCCGCAGATTTTTTGCAGCACTCACCTTGCGGAATCATTCTGCCGTGCGGGCAAGTTGAAGGATGCCCCAGAAGAGTGCAAATATCAGCTTCGACTCCCTCGTGAAGCAAATGCTCAAACCGGCAGCTTAGAGGATGCACAAATTTTTCTTTGACCACTAATATGTCGGCAAATAATCTTTCAGCCAGCCTATGGCGGCGAACAATTTTTTTCCCTTCGTCCTTTCCTCTCTGTGTCAGAATAATCTTGCTGTCGTGCAGTTTAACGTGCCCCGAACTGCATAACTGCTCAATCTCGGGTTCGCCTCTGGCAGCGCCTACTTCCATAGACTCCTGTCTCTTTTCTTCAGTATGCACCCATAACATTTCCAGTATTTCTTCAGCTCTTTCAGTCAGTTTCATCTTTTCTCCGTTTTTTAGAAAAGTTTAACCATTTCGGCATTTTTGGCGTCGGCGGCATTTCAAAGCCGCAGCGAGGACATTTTATAAGTTTGCAGCCTTTCATCATCGGGCAGCTTTTACAGGCGCACAAAGCCTGATTTTCATCAAATTCATTGCCGCACAGGCCGCACTTCATCCCGCACCTTCATTCGATTTCTCGCCCATTGTCGTTTCGAGCGAAGGTCTGCGGCAGCAGACCGAAGTCGAAAAATCCCTTAAAGAATAGATTTCTCCGCTCCATTCAGATGAATCGGGATTCCGGTCGAAATGGCATCGAACGCCTGAATATTTAGAAGGTGCGGGATTCACAAGCGAACCCCTAAAAAATTAAATATAAAATTTATGATAAAACCGGCGGAAAAAGAAAAGAATAAAATAAAGGTCGAGATGGCAATGCCGGTTTTCCAGCCTCTTTCTTTTACATTCATTAAAAACTGGGCAATACAGGGCAAAAACAGGGTCAATGTAACACAAGCAACAACTAACTGGTTCCCGTTTAACAAGCCAACTTTTTTAATATCGTATAATCCTGCAGCTCCATAATCTCTCCTGAAGAATCCGAATAAAAAAGCGACCGCCGTTTGCCGGGGTAAACCTATCCAACCAACGGGATGCTCAAGCAATCCTGCCAGAAAATTAAAAACACCTGTGAGCTGTCCAAACCAGATAAGTACGCTTGCCACGATAAACATCGGAAGTATTTCTCTAAAATACCATTTTACTCTGCTGTACGTTTTTACCAAAACATTAGACAGGCTGGGCATTCTCAAAGGGGGAATTTCCATATAAAAAGACGGTGATTCGCCGGGGAGAATTTTAGAGGAAAGAAAACCTATCAGCAGAAATACCATACAGACTATCGCACCCCACACCCACAGCGCCCAGATATTGCCAGCAAGCAAAGAAAGAATGACACCCAACTGTGCTGAGCAGGGAACCGCAAGAGCAAGTAAAATAGTAGCGATTATTCTTTCTCTTTTCGTGGGAAGTGTGCGAGTAACCATCGTCGCCATCGTATCGCATCCCAGTCCCAGAACCATAGGAATCACTGCCCGGCCTGTAAGGCCGATTTTTTTGAATAGTCTGTCAATAAGCAATGCCAGCCGCGGCAGATAACCTGTATCTTCAATAATCGCGAAGACTATGAAAAATGTAGTAACAATCGGAAGTATCAAGGCAACCGCATATCGTATGCCGAGAGTGATAATGCCATATTCGCCGGCAAATAATTCCCTGATAACCTGCCAGGGAATAACCAATGCAACTATCTTTGTAACTCGAGGATTTAAAATTTTCTCAAAGATGTCCGTTTCAATAAAATCAACTACTGTACCTGCGCCGAATTGACCTACAAACTTATAAAGCCCAAAATAGAGTATCGCCAACAGAATTGGAATGCCGGTAAACGGATTTATCATTACACGGCTGAGTCTTTCCCTAAAGGTTATTTTATCCTGCGGGTTATGCTCTATACAGGCTTCCGTTATGCGCAGCGATTCCTGATGATATGCCAAACTTATAATATAAGATAATGGCTCATTATAATGCGATTTAGCCTCTCTTATAATCTCTTCAATCTTTGGCCAGGCATCAACATCGCAAGCCTTAACCAATGAAATTATCTCGTCATCATCGCCAAACAGCAACAATCCGACAGAGCGTTTTGATATGCCATAATCGCCTTCCAGTAGTGATTGAATTTTTTCAAGCGATAACTCCAATATATCCGCACCGGCCAAATATTTATTTTTTTTCTGCAACATAACCTTCAATCCTGCCTTTTAAAATATCTATGCCTTTTCCCGTAGTTGATACCGTAGCCACAACAGGTATCTTCAATAGTTTCTCTAAATGTTGAACGTCAATTTTCATTCCAATCTGCTCTGCTTCATCCATAATATTCAAAACCAGAATCACCGGCAGATTCGCCTCAATTAACTGTAATGCAAGCGGAAGCATTCTCTGGAGGTTTTTGGCATCGACAATATAGATGACAATATCCGGCTTCTCATTAAATAATATCCGTCTGCCTACCCTTTCCTCTTCACTGACAGGCAGCATCGAATACATACCGGGTGTATCTATGACTTCAAACTTTTTTTTGCCTATCCTGATACTGCCGCGAGAAACCTCAACGGTGGTACCCGGATAATTTGATACATTAACATAGGTGCCTGTCAGACGGTTGAACGTAACAGACTTGCCGACATTAGGACTGCCTACGATTACGATTTTTTCTGATTTACTTTTATTCTCTGCAGGCTGCATAAATCATAACTCTTTCGATAGACAAAACTTCTCAAATTCTGCACTAATTTCATCACCCTTTTGACAATAAAACTCAGTAAAACTCAACAATCGGGGGATAATGGCGGAACCCAAAGCGTGTTCGGCTTTGCAGGCGGCAGATTTTGCCTCCAGTTCATCAACACCAAGAACTTTCACAAAGAAAGCTTCTATAATGGTATGCCTTTTGACGACTGCGGCGGCCTCTTTGCTGCCTTTTTCGGTGAGATAAACATAACCATAAGGTTGGTAGTCCACTAACCCCTTGTCAAATAACAACTTAATCGCGCCTGTAACCGAGGCCATCGACACATTAAGGCTGTTGGCAATATCCTTGCATCGAGCGACTTTGTGCAGACAGACAAGATTATGTATGGCCTCAAGGTAATCTTCGCTTGAGGCGGATAATTTTTTCCTGACGTTCATAATATCTCAAAACTTAACTCCTCTTAATATAGTTAGTTGTGCCTAACTTGTCAAACGTTTTTTTAATTTTTTTGACAAAAGCATCTAATTGTATATCCGGCAGTATGTTATAGTTCTATTTTTGTCTAATTCTTAACTTTGAAACCTATTTCGGCAACTCTGTCATCACTTTTACCGATACTGGCTCCGGATAAATTCCTTACACAGCAACAGGCAGGTAAGTTGTTAGAAACAGCGAAGATAAGTGCTGAAAATGCTAAGGCAGACGAAAGAAAGATTCCTGTCAGAGATTATTTTATCATAGACATGACTTTATCAACTGGATTGCGGGTTAATGGTATTAAGGAATTTACCCATTTTCAGCAGGTGGTTGTCACCTGTGACCAGATAATTACTTTGTGAAACCATCGCACAGGCCAGGAATTTGTCATCATCTGGGTCTTCGCAGATTGGGGATTCAAAGGCGTAAGAAGGCACAAGCTCTGACTTGATTAGAAGCGTTTCGAGAATAGGTTCAAAATCAACATATCCCAATTTGTCTGCGAGAGCCTGGATGACACGCCGGTACTCATCGAGAATATCTTCCGACAGGACAATTTGAAAGCGGCCATCCTGCCATGTCTTCAAAATACGGGCAGGTAGCCCACTGAAAAAGATGCCGGACACCAACACGTTGGTATCGATTATGACTTTTGTATGCTTCACTTTCTGACCCGAACATGTGCAATAGCATTGGCAACATCACTCGGCTCAAGTCCCGCTTTTTTGGCGGCTTTACGGGCTTTGGCAAGCAAACTGGAAAATTCTTTTTTGGAGGGAGCATTGATAGTTTTCAGGATAACCGCATCCTTTTCTCCGACAACGAGAAATTGGCACCCATTTTCCAGTCCCATGCTTTCTCGAATGGCTTCTGGAATTATGATCTGCCCCTTGGAGGACATTTTTGTTGTGGCTAAATTGGCAATCATGATTACCCTTTCTAATATATCTTACCAGTAAGATTATAATAGATTGATTCTTTGCATGCAAATAAAATACTCAAGTTGTGCAAATTTCAAATATGCGACGGGATTATCCCTTTCGCAATAAGTTCAAACCATTACCGAGTAATTCTGGATAAGAAAAATTTGAAGTATATACTCGCAATAAATGCAATCCGGTGCAATGGGGTGCAATAAATGCAATGTTTTTTGAAAACAACTTGCAATTTGTCGTGAATTATAGCTCATTACAAGGCAATGAGTTACGGTATTTTGCGAGTTTTGAGTAAGTTTCAAAAGAATCCTTTTGTGGTTCTAGGGGTCGCGGGTTCGAATCCCGTCTTTCACCCTGTTGTAAGTTACGCTGAATTCAATACTTACGAATACTTACCATGTGGTAACGCGGCCGTAACTCTTATTAAAAAAGCAGTAGTACTACTCTTTTTGAAAGGAGCGACCGTGAAAATCGCAGAAAAAGCAGCCAGTAATTTCATACCAAAGCTTCGGCATCACAAAGCCACCGGACAAGCGTATGTTGTACTCAACGGCAAAGCCTTTTACATGGGGCATTATGGTACTGAGGAAGCCAGCCAAAACTACCATAGAACCATTTCCGAGTGGTTGTCATCCGGCAAACAGGCATCGACGAATGGAACTCAAATAACTGTGAGCGAACTGGTAGCTCGCTTTTGGACATATAACCAGGATTACTACCGGCATAGTGATGGGACCATCTCAGGAGAGGTTGCAAATTTCCGTTATGCCCTGCGACCCGTAATAGAACTTTATGGAGATACCGAGGCAATAGATTTTGGACCACGCTGTCTTAGGACTGTGCGCAGCCACTTGATAAAAAACAACCTCAGCCGATCGTATATCAATCAATCCATCGCTCGCGTAAAGATGATGTTCAAATGGGCTGTGGGTGAAGAACTGACTCCTGGCTCAGTTTATCATGCTCTTTCAGCAGTTTCAGGAATGCGGAAAGGACGCTGCGAAGCAAGAGAAACTGAAGCCGTTAAACCAGTACCGCAGGGGCATGTAAATGCAATTGAGCCATATGTCAGTAGCCAGATATGGGCGATCATTCAAATGCAGCTGCTTACGGCGGCACGCCCAACAGAAATCTTGACTATGCGGCCATGCGACATCGACCGTAACGGGAAAATATGGATATACTCTCCTGCCGCACACAAGACCGCTCACCATGGCCACAATCGCCAAATATATATTGGTCCTCGAGGACAGGAGATATTGAGACCATATTTAATCCGTCCTACTGATGCATATTGTTTTTCACCGGCGGAAGCAGAGGCCGAAAGACGGGTCAGATTATCTCTGGCAAGGCGGACTCCTTTGCGATATGGAAATGTACCAGGTTCAAATTGCATAGATGAACCTGCACGAAATCCAGGTCATGTCTATGATGTTGCTGGATACCGTCGAGCAATACGCCGGGCAATTGAGAACGCATTCATCGCCCCGGAACATTTGCAGCGAAAGTCAGATGAAACAAAGCAAAAATGGCAAAAACGTCTGACCACCAAAGAAAAAGCAGAACTCAAAACGTGGTACAAGCAATATCACTGGCATCCGCACCAACTGCGGCACAACGCGGCAACGTATCTACGGAAAGAGTTTGGGCTGGAGACTGCGAGAATTATCCTTGGTCATAGGTCGGCAGCAATAACGGAAGTCTACGCCGAACTCGATCAGCAGAAGGCGATGGAGGCGATTGTGAAAGTGGGATAAAAAGTAGAGGCAGGTATTTGGACCTGCCTCTTTTTAAACTTCAGGATGTCTCCAGGCAGAGCAATTACGCTCTTCCAATGGATTTGAGATACTTCGCCGATTTTTTGAACCCCATCTTTTTTGCCTTCATTTCTACCGATGCCAATGATCGGTTGAGTTTTGCGGCGACCTTGGGGCCGCTCGTGACAGGGAACATTTTCTTGAGTACACCAACTTCCACCTTTGACCATTCGCCGCTTGTAAGTTTCTTTTTTGCCATATCAGTTCCTTTCATATTCGAAATTGTTTCAGTTCTCACTACTTTTGCATGATGGTATCATGGCACTTAACAACACTCAAACATTATTTTTTATGTTTGCGTATTATACATCCTCGCTGAACTGGATCAGCAGAAGGCGATGGAGGCGATTGTGAGGGTGGGATAAGGTGAGGGTGAGTTTGACAAAAGCATGAAATCGGATGTATATTGAAAATGCCTGAAGCAAACCTGAGATTTTTCTTAACAACCACCGTAACACGGTGATTCTTGACGAAATTCAATATGTACCTGAACTTGTTTCCGTAACAAATAGAACCAGTTGCCAATAGAGCATTGGATACAAAAATGAAATTTAATTTTTTGAAAGCATTTTTTGTTAGTATGGCTGAAAAGCTATGATTAAATTCCTGTGAAAATAATGCAAAAATAATATGGTTTAAACACATTCTTAACAATTCCAATGCATAATAACCGCTGTAGAAATGAAACGGTACAATGAAATGATATTAGGAATTGTGAGGTGTCAAATGAATCAGAAAAAGGTTTTTTTATTTGAGCAATTGTTGCAGTATTGTGGTAATCAGCCGGCTATAGCAGGAAATCTAATCGGAATCGGCAATAATCCCATGGATTTTAATTGCCCCGATCAGGAACTTGTTCAGGCGCTTTCCGAAAAGTATGCTGGGACATGGTGGGAAGTTTCACTCGACAAATTTTCAGACGCTATCGACAGAGCTGTAATGCCTGAATGTATTTATCTGGCTGATTCCATACAGGATGCTCTAAGACTGCGACCCGATAAAGACAATTCATACTGGCAAAACGCGTTAAGCCACTTCGACAATCTGTTTGCCAATATGTACGACATCGACGAAGAATGCATTTAAAACCTATATTGGACTAACCCAACAACTCAGTATGCGGTAAGAACCATTCTAAACTACGAGTATCGAATCTATGGGTCGATATCATTTATATTACCCCAAATGCCAACGAGATTACAAGTTGATAAAAGTGTCCAAACTACTCATAACTTGAACTTCAATAGACTGCGGAGTTGTTTGTCTTAAATTATTTCCCTTGCTTCCAAAAAGAAATATTTGGTGTTATGGATTTTGACACATTTTAGGCTGGAAAATTAACAAAACTCTAATATACTACTAACAATAGGCTAACATAAATGAATATGATGTATTTATGCCAAAAGAAAATATTCTAATAGTAGATGATGAAGAGGATGTGCTGGAGCTGGTTCGGTATAACCTTGTAAAAGAGGGATATACTGTACAGACTGCTGCCTGCGGTGAAGACGCTCTAAAAAAAGTGGCAACCAAGCTGCCAGACCTGATAGTTCTGGATTTGATGCTGCCCGGTATTGACGGCCTGACGATTTGTAAAAAATTAAAGGCTGAGAGCAAGACTCAAAACACACCTGTTATAATGCTCACCGCGAAAAGCGAAGAAAGTGATGTTGTAACCGGACTGGAAATCGGAGCTGATGATTACATCACCAAGCCGTTCAGCCCTAAAGTTCTGATAGCTCGCATTCGCCGACTACTGCATAGAAATATTGCTCAGGGGTTGGAAAAAACGACTGTAAAGATTCATGAGATTGTGATAGACCCATCCCGCAGGCAGGTGCTGGTAAAAAATAAACCTGTCGAACTTACATTTACAGAATTCAATATTCTTTATATATTAGTCAAAAGGCCGGGGATGGTATTTACAAGGTATCAAATTATTGACTCTATCCATAGTGAAGATTGTCTTGTTACTGACAGAGCTATCGACGTTCAAATGGTTTCGTTGAGGAAAAAACTCGGCGATGTCGGAAAATACATCGAAACAGTTCGCGGCGTAGGTTATCGTTTTAAAGATAGATAATGAGAAACCATAAATTAATTTGGCAGATTTTTCCGCCTTTTTTGGCGATTGCAGTGGTAACGCTTTTAGCGACAGCCTGGTACTCGTCAAAATCTTTCAATAAATTATACTATGAGCAGCTTGCCGATAATCTTAAAGCTCAATGCCATCTGATTGAGCCGCAGATAATGGCGAATTTTTCACAAATTGACAATGTTTGTAAAACATTAGGTAAAAAGGGCGGCCTACGCATAACCGTTATATTCCCTGATGGCCAGGTAGTCGGCGACTCGGATAGCAATCCAGCCACAATGAAAGACCACAGCGACAGGCCTGAATTCAAAGAGGCCCTCAGTAGCGATGTGGGCAGGTCAATCAGATTCAGTGATACTTTAGGCAAAAGTATGATGTATCTGGCGGTTGCGGTTGCCAAAGATGGCCGGATTGTAGCTGTTATAAGGACAGCTCTGCCGATTACAGTCGCTGAAAAAGGACTCACCGCACTTCATAAAAAGATCTTATGGACAGGCTTAGTTATAACAATTTGTGCTGCGGCGGCGAGTTGGGTTGTTTCCAGAAAAATAAGCACCCCGGTAGAGCAGATGACCGAAGCGGCGGAGCGCTTCGCCGCGGGTGATTTTAGCGGCAGAACTGTAGTGCCGAATACGATGGAATTGGCAGAATTGGCAAAAACTCTTAACGAAATGGCCGAACGGATAGGCGGCAGAATCGAGACTATAACCAAAGACCAGAATGAAACGCAGGCTGTTCTGGCAAGTATGAATCGGCTGGAAAATATAAGGCGCGATTTTGTGGCAAATGTTTCGCACGAACTGAAAACGCCTATTACGTCTATTAAGGGGTTTGTGGAAACGCTGCTTGAAGAAGGCGAAAATAATCCAGAGCAGACACAAAACTTTTTGAAAATTATTGCCCGCCACACCGACAGGCTCGATGCGATAATTAACGATTTGCTTGCACTTTGCAGGCTTGAGGAAGACGGCCAAAAAAGAAATTTGAATTTTGAACAGCAGTCGCTCAAACCAGCGATTGTATCGGCAATTGAGCTTGCAAAATTAAAAGCCGATGCCAAACGAATTGCCGTTGAACTGGATTGCGATGACTCCATAACGGCTAAAATAAACGCTGCTCTGCTGGAGCAGGCGGTTTTAAATCTTATCGACAATGCCGTTAAGTACAGTTCTGACGGCAGCAAAATTAAAATAGATGTAAAAAAAATAGACGGCCAAATCGAGGTTATTGTTGCTGATACAGGCTGCGGAATAGACGGTGAACATCTCGACAGAATTTTTGAAAGATTTTATGTTGTTGACAAGGCCAGAAGCAGAAAACTCGGTGGCACAGGTTTGGGACTTGCGATTGTAAAGCACATTGCACAAGTCCACGAAGGCAGTGTCTCTGTCGAAAGCATCGTCGGCAAAGGCAGTACCTTCATAATTCATTTACCTTTTAAATAAAGTGAATCTGAGCAAAAATGCCTAATATTCTGAAAATATTGTTTCTGTGTACAGGAAATTCCTGCCGAAGCCAGATGGCCGAAGGGCTTGCCCGTCACTTGAAAGGTAATTTAATAACTCCTTTTTCGGCCGGAATAGAGCCTAAAGGCCTTGACTCTAATGCAGTTGAAGTTATGAAGGAAATCGGAATAGATATTTCCAGCCAACAAAGCAAAACAGTTGAGGAGCTTGGTAACGTAAAATTTGATTACGTTATTACCTTATGCGACTCTGCACAAAAAAAATGCCCTTTTTTTCCTGCTAAATACGGCATCATACATCGTGGATTTGATGACCCTATACGGCTGGCTTCAGACGAAACAGGCAAACAAAATATACTGGAACATTACCGGCGAGTCCGCGACGAAATCAGGATGTATATCCAAACCCTGCCGGCATCTCTAATTGGACAAAAAGACAACCCAATATCCAAAAGCCAACCCTCAAATTAATAATAGTTTAACACAGGTTTAATACCCCTCTAAACATTTCCACTTATCATTACCTCCGAAAATACATAGTAAAACTTTAATTTTTTGGAGGTCAGCAAATGGATTTTAAATCAGTAAAAAAACAGAAAGAAACAAACCATAAGGCATTTACTCTCGTTGAGCTGCTTGTGGTCATTTCAATTATTGCCATGCTGCTGGGTATATTGATGCCTGCCCTTGGCAAGGCCAGAGATACGGCCAGAGCTGTAATTTGTGCAGCCAATATGCGGGGTGCCGGCGTAGGAATGCAAGTTTATGTCGCTGATTATCAATACTTTCCCGCATCCTATCTGTATCCTTCAAATTCAGAAGGCGGCTACAGTATATCTAATCAGGATCCCAGTCATCCTTACGGCTATCTCCACTGGTCGTGGTATTTATTTGATGCCGGCAAATGCGACCCGAAGGTTTTTTCCTGTGGGTCAATGAAAATGGGAGGATCGCCGCGAACCAATCCGGGAAACAATGCTGAAGACTGGGAAGCGGGCCAGGCTGACCAAAACGGAAACACGCGAGCGAACAGCCTTACCGATAAACAGGCACCGAGGATGGCTCTGACGGCTAATGCCGCTCTTTTGCCCCGAAACAAATTCACCACCGGCATATCAGGCGGGCAAAGGGTAAATCGGCTTGTTAAGGCCAGCGAAGTTAAGGCCTCCAGTGCGACTATCCTTCTGACGGAATTCAATAATAACTGGAAAGCAATTGGAGTTCAGCAAGGCGGTATTTTGGTCAAGAGCCATCGTCCCGTTATGCCATTTTCGCACATTGGTACAGGATATAAAGGCAATGCTCTCTATCAGGCTCCGCTCAATACGCCGGGCTATGTCTATGGCGACCCTACGGCCGCAAATTTTGGGCTAAAACCAATTAAAGAAGTTGAAAATTCTTCAGACCTGCTCGACGGCGGCGCAGGACACCCGATTAACGCCATAGGAAGACATCATCCAGGCCCCGGCCAAACGAAGGAATTAGGCGGCTGTGCCAACTTTCTGTATGTTGACGGGCATTCCGCCAGAAAAACCGTACTCGAAACTATACAGAAACGCGAGTGGGGCGAAAAAATTTACAGTATAACCGGCAATAGTGAGGTTTTGCGATAGGTGCCGCACAAAACCAAATACGTTGCAGGTAATTTTAAAGTAATCGTATTAATTATATAAATTAAAAGGAAAGGAAAAGGAAAATGAAGAAAGTTTTAAACAGATTAATGTTATCTTTAGTAATTGTCGGCGGGTTTACAGGCTCGCTGAGGGCAATGCATCAGGTGAACATCAGCGGAGCGACGTTGTTCCAGAGTTTCTTTCTCGCCCCGGCTTCAACGAACGATTATATAGATGCCGATGGCGACGGGCTGTACGGTTTCTTCGGATATTCGCCGTATGTGGACCAGTTGGCTGCCACTTATGTGTCAGGTTCCGGCTGGAATCCAT